>Ga0209092_10001075_pt1 | contig 27461 bp, 24 predicted proteins | sample FraStrMetagenome_FD_187446 | JGI IMG/M metagenome (GOLD analysis project Ga0209092, IMG submission 187446) | Marine eukaryotic phytoplankton communities from Arctic Ocean - Fram Strait ARC3M Metagenome (SPAdes) (version 2) | ecosystem: Environmental > Aquatic > Marine > Oceanic | place: Fram...
TTGTTGATTCGTTGTCACTCATGTTGTTATCATCAATTAAATTTTTTGGCGCGCCAGAAATTTGTTTGATTTTCTTGGTAGAAGAGGATTTCGATTTGGTTTTGGTTGCGGGTTTCTTTGATTTCGTTTTCGATCTTTTTCGAACTTTCGTTAGTTTGCCCATCTTGCTTGGTTTAAATGATTAATATATGATTTGGGTAGGTTTGATTTGGATTTGGTGATTAAATTGGTGATCTATTTTCAGTTTTGGGCCATTGGCTTTGTGATGAAATTTGTAATTCACGTAGGTTTTAGTAAAAATTGGTATGTTAAATAAATGTAGGGTGTTTTTGTAGTACGACTTCCGAAAAAAGTATTAATCTTAAAATATATTTTTTAATTTTAGATCATTTAACACATTATATTTTGATTTTTAAAATATTCCATTTAGAGAGGTAGTGAACCAATATAGGGATATCTTATTCCAGCGGAAAATTGAATAACGGTTAAATGTGATACGTAACGGTTTAAAGTATCGTCACTGTTGTATCACTGTAATTTTAACTTATAATTTTTATTATACAACAATTGAATCTATACTTTACTAAATGGCGAGTTTAGCTTTGAACGCTAGACTAAATTAGGGAATGTTTTGATCATTCATCTAGGCTTGCTCCATCAGTGTCATTGATTTGCTCTTTCCCTTTTCATTTGTGCCCAACTCAGTGTCATCAACAAAATAATCACCGAATGTTTCCACTATGAGTCTGTTGTTTGGACTAGAAAATTTCATTCCTTTACAGCTGCTTTCCATCACATTTGAAATCACGTTTAACGTTGCATTGTAAGCCTGGTTGATCCAACCAATTCCTTGACCCGCTCCGAACTTTTGTCTTACTTTACTTTTTTTTAACAAATGCCGAAGTTATTCCATACCAAGTTTTAGAATGGATTTCTTGTTCATCCAGTGTATTTTTCATGTAATTGCTGGCTGTTTTCTGAAGTCCGCATTTTTCATTCTCCAACGAGATTATATTCGGGATGAGTCGATCGAAGCAACTTCTTCCATCTTTGTCGATAAATATTGCATCCTCATTTAATTGGCTCTGAATATTATAGTAAAGAAGCTTATTTAAAACAGCCGACTGAGCTTGGCAATTTTTTTCTTCCCCCATACTGATCTTGAGTTAGCAATTCATATGATTTGTCCACTTGACGCATTTAATTTTTTTAACCTTTGTGATTTTGCAATGCAGTTGAGTTATGTTTCAACAATACAGATTGGTCACAATTGGTGTATTCTAGGCTTTCCAATCTCTTTTTTGAGGAGAGTGGTTGCAACTTTAAAGTACCAACACAATACGATTCCATATTTCATTGACATATATAGTACTTGATAAATTACCCAAAGCATTGAGTCATCCTCCATTTCCGCTAAGACATTGTAGTGACTAATGTGTCTTCCGGAGGGTGATGAAGAGGTTGTTCTTTCTTTCATTTTCTTAATTGTATTTTAAAAGCAGTAAATGAGTATTCAAATTTCACTTTGGGGACATTCTTTTGAATTTGCATCGCTTGTATAAATTCAAAAATCTCAGGTTCATCAAAGATGTCTCGGTTCACCTTCCCTTGTAACACTTTCTCACGGAAGTCCGCATCATCTAGTAGGGCTTCCCAATATTCTATCGCTAGCGGTATTTCTCCAGCCTGGCTTTGATATAACTCCTGCCACTGGACAACTAATCTTTAAACTTCATCTTTTGACTCAATCTTCCCCCAGTTTTTATGAGTTTACCATTACTCGTTGAATTTATCTTTTTCCAAATTATTTGTATGTCCTTATGAGAAAAGTCGGGGCTTCTTCTTTGTTCATCATCGGGGTATTGATCTAATGCTGATATTTCAATGGACGTGAGTGACGAATATTGTTTCTCCTTTATTGCTATTTTTATTCGTGCCGCTGTAGACGTAGCGTGGGCGCCGTTTTTTAGGGCCCCAGCAGCGCGTTGTAAAATAATAAATGGACATTTTTACTTTTTTCGGAAGTCGTACTACATAAATACCTATAACATACCACAACCTACGTAAACCTACGCAATTTTAAAATTTTCAAGCAAATAGCCAATGGCCAAAAAGTGAGCAAACCAACCAATACCAACCCAACATCAGAAATAAAACACCTTTAAACTACAGTAAATCAACCTTCAACCAGAATGACAAAGATTACAAGAAAAACCAAGCGGAAGAATAAGGTAAAAGGCAAGAAGTCAACCAAATCCAAATCCAAATCAAACAGATCGAAAGATACGATTGAAAATGTGGGCGCGCCAGAAAAGGTGGAACTCGAAAATGTTGATCAATCTCAACTAAAAGATCAATTGGATGAAGAAGTAGAGCCTGAACCTATTTCATTAACAATCGTCAGCAAAGTAATGAAAGTACAACATGAATATTTAGCAGACAAACGAATTAAAAAAGTACAAAGACAGTTCAACAAAGCAAAGAAGAATGGTTCTCAAGAAGCAATCGATGAAGCAGAATTGAACTTGAATGAAGAGAGAACAGAAAAAGAAGAAGCAACGACTTGGATCCATCCAAAAGCAGCATTAGATCATCTATCAGAAATTCTGGAACAACAAATCCGGAATAAGCAAGAAGATCATATTATTCAAGCAACAGAAAAACACATTCTTGATGCAGAAGAATCATTAAAAATGATTCAGGATAATATGGAAGAAGCAATGTATTACAAAATACTAATCAATAATCGAGATCAAAACGGAGATACTCAAAACTCCGATGGAATTAGTGAACTAGATGATGAAAATCAAGAATTCCACATCAAAACTCTCCCCAATCTACCTCCCATTCAGAATCAGGAACCGCATCTAGATAATGCAAATGATCGCTTTACTCAACAGATGCAAGAAGTCGAAAATGATATAAACGATATTATCATGGAAGACAAAGTAAATAGTGAATGGTAAAAAGATAGTATCAACAAAATTACTAATTACATCACACCAATGAAAAATGCATTAAAGAGAGAACAAGCAAGAGAAGGCGAACTGACTCCAAAAGCAGGCACCAAAGCTACTCCCATTAACATCATCCAAGAAAAACTAAAAGATGCCTTAAAAGTTTTATCTCCTCCAGAAAAAATGGAAAAAAATCGACAGAAAGCGAAAGAAAATGCAATGAGAATGAAGAAAATGACCCTGGAATTAAAAAATGCAAAAGAATCTCAAAAGAAAAATAATTTAGAGAACGAAATAAAAAAATCAACTTTAGATAAGCAAGAATCAAAGAAGAAGAAGTAAGAGAATAAAATGAAGAAAAATGTGATTAGCAGAGAGCGCAGTGAATTAAAAGAAAAAATGAGTAAGACTACTCGTAAAGAAAAAAGAAATAAAAAGTCGAACACGGATTCAGATCAATCAATGAATAGTGAAAGTAACAATGCTAATGATAGTGATACTACGAATAGTAACGCTAGTAGTAATAGAAATTATGAAGCAAGTGATGACGACGATAGTGAAAGTAATCAGAGCAGCATGGAAGAAGAAAATGATGAGGAAGAAGATAGTGACACTTCAGAGGATAGCGAAGAAGAAGAAAACAAAAAGGAAGCAAAGAAGAAAGCAAAGAAGAAAGCAAAGAAGAAGAAGCAAACGAAAATAAATGTCATTAGAGAGTACAACACATACTTTTTGGTAAAAGTAAAAGTTGATAAAGGTGCTGTTGCAACAAAGCAACTATTAAAAGCCTTAAAAACTTTCTTTACACAACTTTATCTACTGGATTCCAACATAGCAATTTATGAATATGAAGCAACAAATCCAACCAAAGCGATTCTCAAAGTAAAGGACATTCCAAAAGATTACTCCATCATGAAGAAATTCTTCAATAACATCAGTGTGAAACCTAATGGAGGACATACTTGGTTCCAAATGTGGATAGGCCACGATGAACCAATTGAGAATATCCTCATTGACATGAAACAATGGTCATCTGAGAGTGATTCTTACCTTTATTAAAAATGCTTCAAGAAAAATTCACGGCAAAGGACTATTGGCTACTTTGGTCAACAGAACGAATGGATACACAGGCGATGAAAGATGAAATCAATGTATTGACTAAAAAAATAGTGAACAAGACTTTTCAGTTAAGCTTTAATTTCGGTGTAGTTAGAAAAGACACCAAATATTCTAATAATGCGATAAAGTCAAAATGGAACAAAGCAATCATCATTGAGGCAAAAAGAGAAGAGAAAAATGAAGCCTATAATATATTAGGCAGGATATTTAGCACATCCAACAATATTAAAATACTTGGAACCGAAATGAGAATGATTCCTTTAATGAATTCAGATCTCCCATCCCATACAAAGAAAAAGATCGCACGAATGACGCACAAACAAGAACAATTCTTGTCCACATTGATCGTGAAACCTTGTGTGTTTTTATCGGAAATTGACTATTTCAATACCGAACTAAAAACAACACTGCGAGACATAGTGATGAATCTAGAAACTCTCCGAACCTTCGATAAGGATGGAAACCCATTCAAAATATTCCAGAATGTTGATTATAGCAGTTGGCATTCATCATATGTTGTAACATTTCCATCTCATTTGGAAAAGGAAGCCGAAGATTACATTACTCAATTACCAGCGTATTTGAAGTATATTTATGGTGAAGAAGTATTGTATACGTTGACAGCAGAAGGAGCAGTAGCAGCGAATCAATCCACCTGGGATGAAGATAAACTATGTACAACCTCCAATCTCGACCTAGAACTGGATGCCATTGACCTTGAATCATAGAACAAATCATGGTTAAAGGAAATCAATGAAGAAATTGTTGCTTTTGATACATCTCAAATTGAAATGCAAGGAAAACTACATCAGCGATCAACTGATGCAGATTCCATTTCCACCTTTGCGTCTAAAGTAAGAGCACCAATCATCCATCAAATTGAAATTCAATCAGCAAATGACCAGTCGACTCAAAGCAACAGTCAACACCAGAATCAGAGCACCGATAGTGAAAATCAGGAAGAGGAAAATGAAGAACTTGAGGAAACAAATGAAGTTTTTATTGAAAATGATGAAGAATCAACATCATCATACGTCGAATCATCAGATGAGGAAGATCATCAGGCTAGGAAACCTGTCAATCGAGACGAAATGAACACCTCCAGATCTGCCGTGAGCAATCTGGAGGGCGTTCTGTAAATTCACAGAAAGCCGTGGCTGACAATAAAGGCTGTTTATGTCAGTCACCAGAGGGAATTATAAGGGAACAGTCCAATATATGTTATATGTCAAAAAAGAAAAAACCATTAAATAAAAAACACACGTCATCACATCAAAGTAGTACATCTAAACAAAAAAAGAAAAAGCATGATCACCAGCGAAATTATTTAGAAGCAGCTACACGTGGTGCAACTAGCGATCTAAGTGAATCAGGATCCCAACGGCGAATCTTTCACATTCAACCATATGAAAATCCAGAACTGCTCATGAAAAAAAAGCTTAAGAAAAAAATTCAAATGAGACAAGTTTTTGGCGATCACATTATCCAAAAAGAAGAAGGAGCAATAAGAATCGCAAGCCAAAATGTAAATTGTATAGGAATTGCATCAGAAGTGAATCCAAAACAAGATTATGCGAAGAATTGGATAATTCAAAATGAGGTGGATATCGTTGGATGGCAGGAAACTGGTGTTGCTTTCCATTTGTTGCCTAGAAGAAAACGGCTATCAGAAAGAATGAGAGACATCAGATGGAATAAATTTCGTATTAGTGCAAGTAACAATAAGCATGAAAGTGCAGAAGTTTCTCAATATGGAGGAACAGCAGTCATGGCATTCGATGAAGCGGCACACAGAGTTCATACCACAGGTAGTGATTCAACAGGATTAGGAAGATGGAGTTGGATTTTATTTCAAGGAAGAAACAACTATTATACCAGAATAATATCAGCCTATGTACCATGTAAAAGTGCAAATAACCAAGGACGAACAGTACACAACCAGCATAGAAGATTCTTCCAAAGTCAAGGCATTACAGAATGCCCAAGGAAAATCATGCATTCGCAATTGACCCAACAAATCAATGTGTGGCAGAACAAAGGAGAGAGGATAGTTTTACTAATTGATGCAAACGAAAATCTATCAAGGATGGGAGCATTACAAACAAAACTACGGTTTGAATGTCAACTTGTCGATCCCATCAGAGAAATGTATTCAAAAAAACATCAAGTTTTACCCCCAACCTCGTTGACTGGTAGCGTTCCAATAGATTCAATATTTGTGTCAGCCAACATGAAAGACATAATTCGTGGAGGATGGATACAAGTAGAGAAGAGCATTGGAGATCATCGTTCGTTGTACATAGATGTACCTATTAAAACATTATTAGGAGAAAACAAATTCAATATCCACAGGCATACAGCTCAAAGATTAATATGTGACCATCCAAAGATAGTGGATAAATACAACAACTTGCTCAACACACAAATTCAAAACCAGAACACAGTTCGAAAATATAATGAATTTACCAGTTAATATGAAAACGGAAAATTAAGTACAGATATCATCATGGCCACATTAAATAAGTTAGACAACTCCATCACTAACTCCATAAAAACGCGGAAAAGAAATGTAGAAAGCTAAAATCTGGATCATGCCATATACTCCAGAACTGAATAATGCTGGAAAAATCATCAACGTGTGGAATAATGTGATCAGAAAGAAGAAGGGATGTAATATTTCATCCACATATATCAAGAGAATAGCAAAAAAAGTATCTATAGTCAATCCGATGTCGATATCATTAGCAACATGTGAAAAAGAGAGAAAGTTAGCATTCGCAGCATATAGAAAGTTAAAAAATAATGCAATCACATCCAGAAAACAATTCATTGAAGAATTGGCTAGGCAACAATCGGCGAGAGGCAACGAATCTGTGAGTAATGCAATACAAAGAATCAATAGGAATGAGGAGATGAGAGAATCATATAGACGGATAAAAAATGTCACCAAGAAACCCTTTTATGGAGCCACCGAAAGAGTCTTAATTTCGAATAATAAAAAGCCAGGAGAAGAAAGAGTCACCACAAAAAAAATAGAAATAGAGAAAGCATTGTGTACAGAGAATAAAAAGAAATTTACTGCAGCATACAGCTCTCCCTTTTTGCAGGAACCTTTAATAACGCAACTTAAACAAACTGCCACCACAACCACAGCAAATGAAATCTTGCAAGGAACATTCAGAGCAAATAAATCACTTTCCAAAGCAACAAAAGATTACATAAAAATATTGAAAACACCAAAAACGATATTAAGTCAAGGAAAAAATAATCCGCAATGCAGCCTACAAACATCCATTGCATATTGGAAAGGAAAACGTGAAAAGACTAATTCCTCCATGTCAAATCGACATATTGGAACTTATAAAGCTTTAACATATTGAAATCATGATACACTCCATATAGTAAATGAAATAGCCAATGCATCGTTCAACATTGGATTCCCTTTAGAGAGATGGAAAAAGGACTTAGATGTCTCCCTGCTGAAGAAACAAAACAAGATACGACCGTCAGAGTTGAGAACAATAGGAAACCTTGAAGCAGACTCCAATCAAATGGCTTCATTGCACTTTAGTAAAAGAATGATGGCAACCGACATCAAGACATTATCCATTCCACCATCACAATATGCAAAGAAAGGGAATAGATCAATAGAAGCTGCAATAGTGAAAATATTATATTTCGATTATCTTAGGACCAACAAAATAAATGGAGCATTCCTTGCAATGGATTTAGAGAATTGTTTCGACAGGATGGCACACCTAGTGTCATCCTTATGCACTCAACGTCTAGGAGTACCTCCACAAATAACTCAATGCATGATTCGTACTCTCTGTCAAATGAAGCATTTCATCAGAACTGCGTATGGCGACTCAAAATGGTCATACATTGGAGCCAAAAACAAACCATTACAAGGTGCAGTTCAAGGTAATGGAGCTGCGTCTCCAATATTTGTAGCCATCAGTTGTACAATATTAGCTTATCTGGAAAGGCAAGTGGTGGGTATAAGTGCATATTCTGCTATTACACTCACCTTGTTTACTCTAGTTGCAATCCTATACGTAGATGACTCTGACATTCTCATTGCGGCAGTAGAGAAAGATGAAACAGCTTATTCAGTATCAAAAAGAGCTCAGAAAGCAGCAACAGCATATCAAAATGGAGTACATCAAACCGGCGGAGCAGTGCGACCAGAAAAGTGTAGATGGTATTCAATATCGTTCAGATGGATAGCTGGAGAATGGAAATACGATAACAATCCAAACAATAAGAAAGTGTACATTCAAAATAGCGATGGCAACGATAAAGAAATTGAAAGATTAAAAGTAAATGAAGGATGGAAAGGATTAGGCATCTTGGCAGCACCAGATGGAAAATGGAAAGATCACGTAACATACCTAATAGAAGAAAAAATAAAACCATGGAATGCATCAATCCGCACTTCATATTTACACCGACACGACGTATACAGATCAGCATTCACTTCAATATTCAAATCTATTGACTATACGCTTCCAGCTACCTCCATGACCACATCACAATGCAAACTCATCAATACGCAACTACATAAAAAATTTCTTCCAAGAATAGGAGTAGATGTACATTTACCACTACCATATCGATATGCACCAAAATGCTTACAAGGTTTAGGTTCAATGAATATTGAAATCAAGCAATTTACAGAAAAAACTCAAGATATTCTTACAACATGCAGGAACATCGTCACAAATAGGCAAAATGATTCAATTAATGATAGAAAGTATGCATCTTCTCATAGGAGTAAATCTGCCGTTGTTTTCACTTAACTACAAAAAATATGGTCATCTAGCTGAAAGAGGATGGATAACGCATATATGGGAAATGTGCGACAAATATGAAATATCGATTGATGGACAATATGAACAACCCACGATAGCGAGAACTAATGATAGTGCTTTAATGGAATTGTTAGTAAAGGCTGATATTTACGATGATAAAGATCTGAGGAGTATCAACAAATGCAGAATTTATTTAGAAGTTCAAAATATGTCGGATATAACTGATGGAAGTGGAACAAAAATCGCTTATTGTGCATTACATCATATCAAGGATCCAGAAAGAATATCGAAATACAAATGGCCGAAACAGCCGAAGCCTACAAAAAATGATTGGAATGCATGGGATGATGCAATTAAAAACGTATGGACTACCAATGAAACATATCATATACAACCGAAATTAGGCAAATGGATACAGTAACCTCATTTCAACACTCCATGGTATATCGATCAACAAAATCCCAGATTCCTATATTATAACACATCCGAGATGAATTATAACGTATATGTCAGAAAGAAAATGCAAAGAAGACAAAAGCAATATAAATACAAATGGTCTCATAAAGTAAATCATCTACCTCTTCATTGCGATCAAGCTATAATAATAGAAATGATCCATGTCTTCCAATGCTAGAATCCATCATCATTCCAATCGATCCTCCACAATCATCCAACAATGCAACTAATTTAGAACATCATATAGATGTATTTATGCAACAAATTGATATTCCTACATCGGATATAGAAAAACTCATATATACAATTGAAGAAGGAACAGCAATTGCAGTCACGGATGCATCAGTATCACCATACACAGGAGTTGGAGCATCATCATTCGTCATTACTACTCCAGATCTACAAACTTCATCATCTGGATCACATGGTGTTCCCAAAGGATCAGCGCCAATGGATTCATATAGAGCCGAACTATATGGAATATTTTCAATAATGGTGACCTTACAACATTTAGCCACAACGTATGATATAAAAAAAGGCAACATATTAGTAGCATGTGACAATAAAGCAGCACTCAGCAATGCATTTGCGTACAACGATAGAGCATCATTGAATCAAGGGAGTTTTGATATCTTATGGGCGATACAAAATATATGAAAGTCAATAAACATCCAAATTCAACATCAACATGTAAAAGGTCATCAAGACAAAACAGGCAAACCGCTCACCAAACTAGAAACCTTAAATTGTATCATGGATAGAAAAGCAGGCTTAATGAGAGAATTCATTGAAACGAGTACTACCTATGAATAATCTAAGTTGCATCAATATATGAATTGGAGTTGTTCCATAACAAATCAACATATAACAGCGAATCTTGAAAAACGAATTCAACATCACATATATAAATCACAAATACATCAATATTTGATCCATAACAAAAAGTATGACAGGCGAGCAATGAATTATATTGATTGGATAGGAATTGAACAGGCAAGTAAAACAATGACAAATTCAGAACAAATATGGCTAACAAAATTTGTTACAAGTTTTTATGCTACGGCAAAAAAAATGAAAGAGCGAAAAGTGTGGGAGACAAGTCTATGTCCAATATGCAATATGAGTGTAGAAGATACCAATCACCTAATAACATGCAAAGATGAAAGGGCGATAGATCAATACAAAAAATCCACAACCAATTTTTTTCAACATCTTCAAAAAGTGCATACTCATCCAGATATCATTGTTATATTCCAACAAGTCTTACAAAGTAATTCACCAGCCTCCTTCACAAATGCTATTCCTATTTACACCTCAGAAAAACTAATCAGAGAAGCGGCAAAAGAACAAGATGTTATTAGATGGAAAAATGTATTCAAAGGGCACATATCAAAAAAATGGGCGGAAGCACAATTACAACACTATATGAGAATGTACTCCAATCCTCCTTCAGTACATCATTGGGCAAAAAATGTAATTTTACAATTATATCAAATATCGAAAGATATGTGGCATCATCGGAACGAAATCGTGCACGAATGTATAGAAGAGAAGTTAAATCAAAAGGAATCAGATCAATTGAGAGAAAAAATAGTGATCGAATATGAAAAAGGGAGTAGAGGAGTCTTATTAATCCACAAACACATGTTTTCTGAAAGATTAGCAGATTTATTGGAAAAAGCGGTCATAGAAAAAAAATATTGGCTCATGCAAATTGAAGCGAGTCGTGCTTGTGTAAAAAAACTTTCTAGTCCCGATCACGATATGCAGGGTATTCTAAAAAAATTCGCAACAGTCCCAGACTAGTTAATAATTAATTTCGCAGCGTTTTCAGCTGCAAGTCGTACTACATCTTAATTGATCAGGCGACTGAAAGCTTTCGGGCGGGTAATACTACTTAATCTTTGTGTTTTTATTTATTTAATAAATGGACATTTTCCCAAAAAAATTATTCGTGCCGCTTCTTTCCGTTGCTTGTTCTCATGATGCTTAAGTATTTTTAATTCATCAGTGGCTTCAGTGTTCCTTTTTTCGGCTAAATAATGAGCTATTTCATTCAAAAACTGCTCCCTCAATGTACTAACATTTCCCTGAGTAGCCTTGAGCTCTATTTTCCAGTTGCCTGTCTTCGTATGCACTTTTTAATTTACGATTATATTCATCTACTGTTGTCATTAGTCCTTCGCGTTTTATTTTTTTTTACATTGTTCTTTGACCACCTGTAATTTCGCAACGCATGCTTTATTAGTTGCGGTGACCAATCCAACCTGCAGTTCATATTGACATTAGAATACTTCTGTTCAGCATTCAACATACTAGCCGTAATTTTATCATCCAGTTTGTTTAAATCTGCTTCTAGGAAACTTACATCAGATGTGTTCTCTAATCTTTCTTTCAATTCACCTATGTCTTTAATGTACTTGTGATTGACAATTTCATTATGAATTTGTTCTCATATTTTTGGATTCCTTTAACTGAATTCATCTTCAACCTTCTTAAGTTGGCTGGCGCGATGAAGAGGTCTCCCGTATCTAAAATATGTTTAAGCCTATATCAACATAGCATCCTCTATGATCCGATTTTTGTAGATAGTGAAGTGGGGCGATGCCACATGACGTTAATGATTCATATATCTTCGTAGTGGTATATATATGTGGTCCAAGCATTTCGATCCGCTCCTATATGTACATGGAAGCTTGTCACCCATTTTCTCCTGGAACACAGCATTAAGTAGTCCTATATTTGTGAGGCTGCCATGAATCTCACATTTCTCGTCACCTATGTCCTCATTAAAATCTCCCGCCACTATAACTTGACATGAATTTCCAAGGTCAGTCTCAATGTTCCTTTTAAGTTCACTGACGATTTGCTCTCTGGGATTAATGTCCTTGCCTTTTTTTTGATAAAATGTGCATTGTTGTGACCAAGCTTTTGTGTCTCCCGCTTTTTTACTCATGTTACATACCCTCTATATCGAATAGATTTTCAAAAATCCTGTTTTACCAAAGAATTTATGAACACTCCATCTTCCCGCCGCTTGATCATAATCGACACCTGCGAATCTTGTCATATATTGTCCTTGATTGACTGTAGCTACTCTACCTGGTTGACGGATAGCGCACGGATTAGCAAAGCCAGGAGTGTTAGTAGCAAAGAATCTTCCATTTGCACAGTACAACTCAGCATTCTTATCTTTCAACTTCTCCATCATAAATGCACACTTATTATTTAAGTTAGACTCAGGCATTATTAACATACTTATATTGTGTCTACGAACATCATCCGTTACTAATCGAAACAACAAAGTGCTATCTGAGAAATCAACACCATTCGGATTCTGTAAGTATAACCTAAAGCTTTTTGTCTTCTGGGGCATTTTTGTTCCAAACCATGATCTGTCATCACTTGACAATTCATTCTTCTTTGCGATCTGATTAATTTATCTTTGTTCCAAGACCCGTTTCTTATTTTGCTTCAATGTTTCAGTCTTCCTAAAAAATCTCGTCTTAAAAACAAACTTCTCACATGATATCTTATCGGTTGTTTCTGATGGCTTCCTCAAGGTATCATTATCAAGACTTTGACGATTTATCATCATTGTTCTTTCATCATATCTATTTCTGTCTCCCTGTTAAATATAGACTCCATGAACGTGATACATCAGTTAGCGCTAGATGTCCGAGGTGTCATGCGTCCAAAGAGACGCAGAACCATGTTTTTCAATGCAGTCGGAAAATGAATAGAAATAATCACACGGCATGCATAAAACAATTAAGATCTACACTTCGAAAATGCAATACGCACCTGCTGATAGTAAATGCAATCGATTTATTCCTTACACGAGTTCATCAAGGATCCAAACCTACATATACGAGGCCTGCTCTAGGCGACGCAGGAAAAATAGATGTAGTGGCCCAAGTGTTCTCCCAACAGGTGCATCTCGGAAACTTCTCGTTGCATAAGGGCTTCGTCTCTAGGAATTGGATGATTGCCCAAAATGTGTGTACCTTGATCCAAAATACTGAATATCGAGATGAGCCCTGGCTAAAGAAGTTCATCAGAGCCCTGCGGGACTTTTCCCACTCCATGTGGATTAAAAGGTGTCAGAATGTGCACGTCAAAAATAAAGATGACCCTTGCACACTTACTCACAATGAACTCCTGTTCTCTATACGGGAGATCCTCAAGGTCCGTCGTAGCGATCTCTTGCATGTCGAGAAACAACTTCATCTCAACGTTACTAGAGGGATGCAAGTCGCCCACTCTCGCACGCTAGTGGATTGGCTTTTATTACTTTCGCAAGAAAGAGAAAAAACAATACGGTTGAAAAGAGAGTCACGACTGAAAGAAACAAAACTCCAGACTATTACGAAGTTCTGAGAGTTCTAAAGAGATGAGCGTAAAAAAAAAAAAAAGAGGGTCTTGAAAGTAGCTCCTGAGCAAAACCGGATTTCTATGTGTTTTTCGCGTGTGTTTTTCATTTGTACTTCACTTAGTTTAATATAGAGTATGTACTCCTTCGGGAGTACAGACGTAGCGCAGACACCGTCTTCGGAGGGTTCTGGCAGCGCGTCGTAAAATAATAAATGCAAATTTGCCAAATTTATCATATCTATTTCTGTCGCTATTTCATTTAACTTCTCAAGTCTTTGACTTTCTTTCATGTTCGATGTTGATTCTTTCAAAAGCAGGAACACCTTTTCAATACTTTCGACCCAATTGTCTTGAATGACACAATTCGTTCGAGTGTCGCTTACTAGTGAAGGTACATCATGGTCCTTTTGCGTCAACATAATAGTTTGATCCGGTCCTGATTTCTTTAAGTCAATTGGAACAGCCGTTAGGTTGGAATACATTGTCTTTCCATACTTGTTGGTTTTCTCATGTTTTGGTTGGTATGTCGTTACGACGCCTTCAAGGCTAATTGGTGGTGTAATGGGTTCAGACGAATCCATTAATGTCCCCCATATTTCCATAAGGCCCCTTTTCGGGTTACCTTCATCTTGACTTTTGTGAAAATATTGTTTGACATTATTCACACGCTTTTTGCTCTTCTCAGCATTGGATCGCTTTGTTAGGGCAGGAACCTGCGATTGGTTGTCCCCGCTCCCTCCCAAGGGTATCATTGGGGTGATTCACCACGCTCCTCTTCGTTTATAATTTTGACGTGGGGGGTGGCTACTCCAGGTTGAGATTGAGACAGCAAAGCGAAGGTGTTCACTATACTACTCTTTACTTCATTCAATATTTCGTTGTGTTGTCGCTGTTGTGCTATTGATTGTTTGCTCATTGTGAGTCGAATTTGGTCTTGCATGCTCTGCATAAGTGATTCCTGGGTTTCCATTGCATTCTGTAGTTGTTTCTCAAATGTACTAAACACTCTATTTATTTCTCCTGTTTGTTTTTCCTGCATTCTATTCAACTTAACATCAATAGAATCTTCAAATTTCATGAGCTTTTCATCCATCATGCTGGTCATTTGTTCTTCGGTTTCTTTTACTTCATTCATATTACTCTTTTTCTTTTCATTCAGTATTTCTGTAATCTTTTTCTTCATACTTTCTTCAATAGCTATTTGTTTCGCTGTTATTTCATCTAACTTCTTCACTACTTCCTCACTAGTATCTGTGCCATCGGGTTGTGTATTCTCATTATGATTTTTATCGCCTTTTTCCTTCATCAAATGATTAACGTAAGATTGCTTTATTTTTTCACTTGAATTTCCATAGTACATTCTGCTACTTGAGGGAGGATTAATTGGGAATTTCGACTTTACGCTATTTTTATTCGTTTCTTCTTTTGTGAGGTGTTACACAAGATAAAAAGTGGAACGCAAGATGAAGGTATAAGAGCAAGTAGCTTAACAATGACATTGGACTTACAATCAGAACCTTAGAGGTTGCTACCGAGCGATCAACATTTGTGTGTAAGATCTTTGGAATTTTTCACACGAGCACCGATGATCAACGTAAAGCAGTGGAAACGGTAGTGCGAGGAGGCACTAGAATTGAGTGGTAGGAACGCAATTGAGAATGGCGAAGATATCACGAAATACTTTGGTCGAAGATGTGCAACAATTCTTGAAGAGGTGCCAGAAAGTGGTAGTATCAGTGAGTTTAATAGTGATATGAATATCGAAGCATCCCAAACAAGACCGGTGTTTGACGGGCGCAAAGTGCATTGTCCCGATAGTTCGGCCCCTACGCCCCCATAGTGGGCGAATGGTGTTTCGTGGTTCCCTCCCAAGGATATCCATAATTACCATTTAAAATAAAAATTATTATTATTATTATTATTTGTTTCTTCTTTTTGATACATGGCAACTACTCCCTGAGCATATGTTGAACGCTTTGTAGACTCCGAATTTAACAACGGAACTCTTACTTTTGACTCAATATTCTCCTTTCTATCTGGGAATTCTTCAATCATTTTAGTTTCAACTTCAGAAAGGAATTTGTTCACTTCATCTGTCATATTTGTATCAAAGATGATGACTGTTCCGCCATATACATTTCTTTCCACCCTCTCAAAGAGGCTAGTCATGCTGGTCGTACTTTTCTGGCTCTTCCACAAGTTTTGAATAGATGTTTTAGTACCTGAAAAATTTCTTCTCACAGAATATATTTCATCCAAGCCTTCAGTTTTTCTCTTCCTGGTCTTCACATGGTAATTATTATTTGCAATCATAATTTTGTTCATCAGCTCCAGCGGGAATTGAGCCTTATTGAAGGGGACGAACTTCGTTTCCATGTATTGTTTTCTAAGGTTGACACCAATCATCATATCTGCAATCTACAGTTTATGATCCAGCTACTACATTTAGATGTAATCATCTAATTAAAACTATAGCTGCGACTTTAATATTTAGATTAAAAGATAGCAGCAATTTTAATAGTTAGATATGAATACGCATGTAGCAATTCATAGATGACATTAAAACTAATAAAAACAAAATCATCAAAGCCTTCCTCCTCACTGGGAAGCAGCTGCTGAAGCAAAGCTTGCAGCTTTATCCATATGCAATGAGTAGCATCCAACAGCTGCCTGTCATCTGTAAATGACAGCTCTGCTGGACATATGGAATAAGAGACCAGCTGTCATCTGTCTGGCCCACAAGTGTCAGCTGCCCTTGTCTTGGAAACTGTGTGGTTTCCAATATGTGTTTAGTATGTCCTTTATGTTTAATTTATGAATTAGTTTAGTCAAAATAAAATAAGCTCATAATTATCATCCTTAGGGCGTAATTGCCTTAGTGGTTAGGTGGTGCACTAACCATGCCAGTGGTCACTGGTTTGATTCCCGGTGGGGGGTCATTTGACCAATTAATTTTCATTCCACCATTTTTAGACAATTTAGTATTATATTTTATTACGCGGCTCTGCAAAGCTCCTGTATACGAGACTTGCGCTACCGCGACTCACCCTAGGGATGAGATTTATTAAATTTCACTAATATAGGTAGGTACAAAAGTACCACCCGTAACAAAAGTTTGCAAAAAATTAAAAAAAAGGCCTTCCAAAAAAGTTGTTGTCTATGGAAGCTAATCCCACCGAAACAACCGCACTATTCGGACTGACGTCACATTAAATTTTCATTCCACCATTTGTCCAATTAATTAAATTAAATGCGTAAGTCCTCAGCTTAAGAAGGGCTAGTGTTTCTTTGGACCCTCTACTTGTATGGTTCATTGAACTACACTTAAAATAAGATACATTAATTATTATTATCACCAAACTCACTATCGTCCCCCTTAATTCTTTTGTATTTACGTCGCTTTTTTTCTTCTTTCAATGAAAGGTTTTTACTCCTTTTTCTTTTCACAACCGCTCTGTGGTTGACCGTTCATACAAAGCGTCTCAATTCTTCAATTCTTTCCCTTTTTTGTTTGTTTCTCTGGAACACACGATTTCACGGTTGCTCAAAATTCTTGGGCCCTGTAAAAAGGCTAAGATCCACACTACTTCAACATTATTAAAATAACGCTAAAATCGACACCAAAACACTTAGATAACTAATTTCTCTAAGTATTATAGGTGTAATTTCTAATCTTACCATGAACGTTATCCACAGAACAAGGCGTAAGGCATGAATCACATACGATTCTTGGGGGACGCGAAAAGTATCACGAAGCATGGGGCTGGGCAGACAGAAAATCCTTCCGCGATTATTTCGGGGGGTTGCAAGTCACCTTGGATTTTAGGGAGGGGCCCTGTCGGGGAAAATTCTTATGCTACAGTCGTGTAATCGCGTACATTTTCAAATCTAACTTTCTTCTCACTTCTAGTTTCATTTTCAGCATCACCAACAAACATCATGACGCAAAATGGCATCCACCGAAGGAAGGCGGTAAAAAATCATACCAACGAAAGAATGAAAACAAAGAACACATCAAGCATACCGATTCTCAAAATAATGGAATCTTCTATCTATCTCCTCTTATCATTTTTTCCCTTCTTCCACAGGCAGTCCAACCTAAGTCCCCTTATTTGTATAACCCTCAACATCGGCCTCATAACGGCCTTGGCTGCATTCATTTTAGAAGTCTTCCTCAGCGTACAATATCCCATAGATGAAAAGAAAAGAAGTAGGAAGAGAGAAAATAGTGGAATATCTATGGGATCTTCATTATTGAGTTTGAGTTTATTAGGGGTGATAAAAATGATGATTTTTTTGGAACACGATCCACACAAAATGGAAGAAGTTACCCATTTACAACTGTATTGTGTATTGACATCTTGTTCAGGAATGGTATATGTTTTATCTCATCTAATGCCATCACAGATCTTTTCTCTTTCACAAGAGGATTTTTCTCATTCTACCTTTTCGCATCTGTTAGAATTTTGGCTCTCACTTGGGATAGTGGCATCTCAAATTCCTTCAAATAGAGACATTCAAACACTTTTTTTAGACGGATTTCTTCCAGTTTTTTTATATAGTGCTTTTCAACTTTTTGGGATATATTTGGCAACTGGGCGAATAAAAAACTCATCCAAGAAAAGTGTTTTTACTTTATCTTTATCCACGGGAGAATGGAAATTAATTCTTGGCGTTCATTCTCTCCTTTTCACAGACTATATTTTACGATACATTGTTCGTAATCCTCATTTTTCCTCGTTACCAAGTATTTTTCTCCCAAAAGATTATATCGCCGTATCTCATGCAGGATATGTGGGATGTGTGATTGGATGCCTATTGTCCACAGTCTTGTCTCCAAATTTGTCCTATGCCAATGGCATTGGAGTTACAGTTATGACATGTGCTATTTCCGCATTGTCCTTTGTCGAATGGACATTACAAATGTATTCAACTTCTGATTGGAGCATTATATCGAATTCTACCATCCAGATGTTTGTGCCAAAATGCATTCTATGGATTTTATCTTTTTTGTTGACATCAGAAACCAACAAGGATGTGCAAAGCTTTTATGAATTAACTCTTCTACCCAGGGGATGCTGGCTAATATATTGGGCAATTTTGTTGACGTCTATCGCACCCATCATAATATCTCTTTCAGAAGAACATCAGGCTCAACATTCAATACTATCCTCGTCAAATACCATATCATCCCATCACTATTCTGTGGTGATATCACGCAAATTATTTCATTTTGTCGCCATACTTCTATTTTCTCCATGTACTCGTTATTGCCCCTCCATGATGTTTTTATCCTATACTATTGCTATTTGTGTACTTATTCTTGTGGAATGTCTCCGATTGCAACATGCACATTTAGTCCGCCATGATTCTATATCAACCCAGAAAATCAAAAACACCATGAATCATTTGCATACCTTTTATTCTTCGTTTTTGGATGAGAAGGAAGATACAAAGGGTTTTTTATTTACTCATGTCAGCTTAGTCTTTGGATGTGCAATGCCACTATGGATACAAAAAGGTGCTTTTGAATCTTTGAGAATACATGGATCTTCATCCATACTATGGAATGAGATATTGCCTTATATTGGAATTTTATGTTTAGGTGTTGGGGATGCCTTTGGTGCCATTGTAGGGACGTTGTATGGCCGAACTCGATGGTCAAATCATTCCAAACGAACTTTTGAGGGATCTCTTGGCATGCTTATGTCCATGATTGTTTCAACCTTAGGTTTGCTGCTTTGGTTTGGGATACTTTCAACGCCATATGGAATGGAAATGGTTGAAATGGTAGGGTCTCTAATTGTATTAACAATCTTAGAGGCATGTACAGATCAGATTGATAATATATGTTTGCCTTTTGTAGGTTGTATTTCATTGCTTTTATTTTCAATGAGTAGATGAAATACAAATGTGAGACTATTTTCAAAATAAGGAACAAAATACAATAAAATAAAGTAAGCATATCATGAAATAAAGAATCTGTGATATTTGATGCCGATAACTTCATAATTTTGTGGGAATTATGGAATGAAGTAAAAATCTAATACTACGTTAAAGTAATAATAATTCTCTGTGCTCATATTCATAATGAATCTCTGACTAAAAGCAATAGTTTGAATGTATTCGTGTATGATTTCCTGCCTTCCAATACAATATAATGATCTATTTCGATTTCTATAGGCCTAAAGGATGTTATAAAAAGAGAATGCCGAAAATATGACTAAACTATTTGTGTTTATCATCACGCTTGAATCGCAACTACTATAATTTTGGATCTGTTGAAAAAATGATATCATCACAAGAATTCTCTCCATGATTGATATCTTAGTTTTGGTATAATTATGACCTTTATTATTTATAATGATAATGATCGTATTGGCTATTGTGATATATTTGGGACGACCTTAGGGTTTCTAATCTCGATTCCCTTGAGGGATTTAATCTTTTGTTGTTTCAGTCTTAGCAAAATACCGCGGGAGAGACGGTCGTTCAAAAGAATTCACAGTGACATTAAAATTACTGTTTAAAATGACGAAAGTGTGATTCTTTGCTATTTATTATAACATCTATTATACATTACAGTTACACACACCTAACAGGTTTAATGTCGCAACATTTTTTTCTTTCCTCCATTTGTACCAAATAAGTCTTTCTCAGTGTAAAGAGAATCACCAAAGATTTTGCGATTGGGTAATATTTTATCTAGGCTGTTATTGTCATGAATTCCTGTCCACATAGCTACTCCGTTCATTATAGAATCCCAACTTGTTGTTGGAACTATCCTATTTCGTGATAAAACAAGTGGGCCATTATCAGTCAAATCATCTGGGTATTCACCCAGTATGCGCCCGCCATTCAGTCCTCCTCCAATCATAAAGTAATTTCCACCTTGAAAATGTTTGTGTTAAAACGCATTGTGAGCAAGGATACACCAAAACTAAAACATTTATGAAAAGTGGAGGTTCTTACCCCATCCATGATCAGAACCTCCTCCATTATTTGGACGTAATGCTCGACCGAACTCAGAAGCTACTATAAGCAAAACATTATCCCAAATTCCTTGCAACTTCATTTCTTTTACAAAACTAGTCAATGCATCATTTATTTCGGAAAGGTTACTATCCAGCACATTGTGTAGGTCACTGTGTGTATCAAAACCGCCCTTTCGTGCCATGAAAAATTGGCGATTATTTTCTAAAACCGATCGTTTACGAATAATATTAGAAATAGTATTAAGCTGATTTCCCAGATTGGTGTCCGAGAAATTTCCTTGATTATGAACATCTCCTAGTGTATTAAGCATTTCTTCGTTTTGTAATAAAGACTGTTTTATGAGGCCAGACCAAGTTCTTCCAAATATGCCACTTCTTGACGTATGACCACTATTCATATCAAAAATCAAGGAGGACATTTTTGAACTAGAGGACCTTTGGTTAAAAGGATTTAATGTTTTGAGAGAGTATACATTAGAAAATTCTGATCCACCCCCCGTCAATACAGTTCTGTCATCCTCCATGGCATACGAGCCACTGTTGTATCCTTTCATCATCAATAGATCCCCCATTCTTCCAAGTACTCCTGTTCCTACTTGTTCTTGGTTCGGATCAATCTGTTGAGCTTCCTTAGTCTGAGAATCATGAGCAAATAGGTGTGTCCTTGTTTTAATAGACCCGTTTTCTCTTGTTACAGGTGCATCGAGAACACCAGTATTGGCAAAAATCAGAGCATCGCCATCTGTATATAAACTTTCCAGAATTGGGAGCTTTGGATGAATTCCGAATGAGTCACAAACTTGAAACTCTCCTCCAGTACCGATTTGCAAAAGCCTATCTTTTGGAATTCCTGCTTCACCCCTTACTGACAAATATTCGGCATACATATCTTTACTTTTGCATTCTGAATGCGGAACAAGTAAGTTGTACGAATCTAATCCTCCTCCTAGAAATAAATAGGTCACAGACTTATATGAGCTTGTGTTTCTTTGCTTTTTAAACTTTGATTTTTCTAACCTCTCATGACCAATATCCATGCTATTCGTACTATGAAACTCAGGCATTGTAACTAGAAGCTGCTGTGCTAAACGTAAACCAGACTCCTTATCTCTTGCACGAGTATACTCCTTTTGGATTAACTCACGGCTAATTTGATTGAGCCTTCCTCCTGTCAAAAGAGTCGCCAATTCATTTACAACACTCTCTGCATTATCTGGATTTGATGGTAAATAAGTGAGCATACCACGCGCTTTCGAAAAATCTCCTTCTTGCATTTCACAATTTCTTGCATACGCATTACGTTGTCCTAATCCTTGAAAACAACTTGTTAAACCATACTTTACTAACGAATACATTCCGTTTAACAATCCAACTATTGTTGTTGTGTCATATCTTTGACCTTCTGGAGCTACAAGATCAGCTTCGAGTACTGGACCTGAGGTTGCAAAATCTTGTTGGAAAAATGAAAAGACAGTTTCAGCCTCGTGAGCCATTTCTCCAATCTTAGTAGCAACTTCGTTTAACATTTCAATTTCTGAGTAATCTTCAAATGTCTTAAATTCCATTGACTTCATCAGACCTAGAAACTTCAGAAGAGGTTCTCGTAATGAGCCAGTTGTAGGATCTGCTTTCACGACCGATGAACGAGCTTCTCTATCAAGGATAATTGCAGCTATGGTTGCCTGCAAATCACCGTAATTGCCATTTCCAAACGTAGATGGCTTGTACTTTTCAAAATATTTAATCTTTTTTTTTGCTAAAGGAACAGAGTCTTTCTGTCCAAGTCTTCCACGGTATGTACCAGTACTAAAAGCATTTGCTACTTCTTCCACATATCTTTTTGATGGATTGGAAATCCCAAAGCGCTGAATGAGAAGATTTGCTAAGAATGGTGCTGTATTGGGATGATAGAAGTAATTATCAAGTACAGCATCAGTTTCATATTGAGCATCCCTAATTTCTGGTTGAGCCAAATTCATAAAATGTGGAGGATTCCTGAAGGAAAAATCAGTGGACCCTCCTAAACTATTTAGGATCCTAACAATAGACTTGATATTTTTATAATATCTCATACCGCTTTGCGAATCTAGCTCAAATACAGTATTTTTATTGAATGGAGAGCCGTTCTCAAAATACACTCTTACGTTACCACTACGATGAAGTGGAGATTCGTCATAAGCTCCTTTGAAGACATCTGGATTAAAACTTCCAATAAATAGCTGAGATAAAATATCATCAGTACTATTTGGCATTGCATTAAATACAGATGATTCAATAACTTCTATTTCACAAAGGCAACTTTCACCAATGATTTGACATGTACCATTTCCGCAATTATTAGATAAAGAAGGAAACTTATCTGCCCAGTACACAGGAAAGAAATTATTTGTATCACTGTTGAAATCTGCTCTAATTCTATCATATGAAATTTCTGGCTCTTGTACGAGCGCAATTAGTCCCAAGTGATTAATTTTCACCTGTAATTTACATGTTCCTTCTTTCCATAAGTAATTTTTGAATGAAGAACAACACCCAGAAGTGCATGACTGTGGAGGTCTCCCTTTTTTACACATAGACTTTCCTATAAGCTCACAACGATCTTTGGCTCGTTTGAACGACATTTGCTCACCCACATATTCGCAATTTCGATCAATGGGAAGATCTCGCTCGCAGCATGCTTCACTTGCAGTAATCGATCTAGGATCTTCACACATAACTTGAGAGTTGTGTTTTAAAGAAATTTTCTTCGGACTATCATAGTACGGCAAACGTACACAAGGAGGATCAATGTACTCAAAAAAAATCCCTTCAGCCACTTGCACAAGTCGTACAGTATCCAGATTACACTCTTGACCCATACATGGCACATTATTTCCCAAAATGACTTCCTTTCTTAACCTACATTTATCACTATCTTTTCTTCTTCTATGAGGCTTGCACAACCAATAATAAAGCAGCGAATTCTTTGAAAGATGCAAGCTGATTGAGTGGGGGTCTACATTTTCTTCTGGATGTGACTGAAGTTCCGAGGTGCTTGATGTTCCAAGTAATCTATACTTTGCACCTTTCCGTAAGAAAAATTGATCGGGCATATCTACACAAAGCGGATAGCCATCTCCTATAAATCCTCCAGACAAATTAATTTTTGGGAATATATCACGCCATTCTGGAATTATTCTCATTGGATCAACTAGATTTGTGACTCCATGTACTTCAATGTTCCCACGTGCAGGTTGAAGGTCAAAACCAGTCCAAGCACGAGCGAACGACATAATATGATCGTTTGAATACGAGACTATTGTTTTGCTTGTGAGTGGATCTATTTTTGGAGTTCCATCCTTGTTTAGAAGTACTTTTCCAATTGAAAAAAGCTTTTCCATGACATTATAGTAATATAAACAAAGGAGTCAGTCCAATTTATTGCATGCACAAAACAAATAAAGCTTCTTAACGATTCACGAACCTGCATAACCTCTCGAGCAAAATTTTCGTCCGGAAAATTGAGTTTGCGCCACTTTTTCATTTGGTAAGATGAAGACTTTGAAGAGCGATACGATAGCATGATTCCCATTGCTGGGCTATATGAAACTTCTTTCAAAATGTCTTTGAAGTTACCAAAGGCATGCCTTACAAATATGTCATAATAAGTATGAAACATCTCTGTTTGGCCACGAAGATTCATTTGTTCTGGACTAATTGCAAATATCTGAGATAAAGCCCACGCCATTCTTTGTCTTAATTGATCAGACGATGACAATACAATTGAAGTCCACACAACTTGACGTTGTTTTTCAAGCTCCCAAATATTGAAATCTGTGTCTTTAGCATCCAATTGCATATTATATCTCGTCTCTATGAGTTTATGGTCATTTTTTATTTCACCTGGAGAGCCACAAATGACGATGGCATTCATTTGGTTTACCCCACCAACTTCAAATTCATTTTGAACTGATTCTAGCTGAAGATTGGACGGAAGGTCTCTAAAAGACACTGAATTTTCAAGTCTCCCTAAAAGATGGTACATATGTTTCTTGGTTTCCCACTGCGTTAAATTATCAGACAAATCGAGAAAGGCACTGTTGTTCACTGCAAAATTTCCATAATGATAAAGTTTCACTTCATTCTCTGTCATCCAGAACGTCATGTCATAAACTTCGTTATAATCTGGATGCGCAAGTTCCCAACACATGGATTCAGCTTGGACTAAAATTCTTTTCTTTGATGAAGGTACTGTATCTTGTACGTCACAAGTTGCGTTATCTTGAGAGGTGAACGTGATGTCCTTCAGAACAGATCCCTCAGCGTCGATTAATAGACGTTGAAGCGTATTATGTGTCTCCATATTTGTGAAAGTAGTCGGACTTGATGCACAATTTGATGCATCAACCTGTTTCCATCTAGACCTTTGATCAGATTTGCAAGGACTTGCATATGGTACTAGACCTGATAAGGCATAAATATGTACGTTTGTGTGATTTTGCAATTTCGCTATCGATTCGGCAGTAAGAGGAATTGCTATATCAGGGATACTAGATCTCCCACATGCTCCCATCTCCGTCGAGAAGTAACACGAATCTTCATTTAAAAATGTCCTGGGGACATCCGAACAGCTTGCATCAAATTTATTTTGACTATCTTTACCACGACTTACGTTGTCGAGAGAATTATCTATAAGATTTATTCGAGGATCAAATGCCAACCAATTCCCGTCGCTAAGATCTAGATAAACAGGGAAACTCCCAGTATGTAAACGTTCGCATTCTGGTGCGTGTAATCCTTGAAAATTGAAATAGTTATTGTTTGTGAGATTCTGAAATTGTTGCGTTTGGTTTGAATTCAGAGTAAGCGTAATTGAAGGTGATGTAAAATTGTGAGAAGAAAATCGAATCGGAGGATTTCCTCCAACAAATCTTTTACAGGACCCCCCAACAACGACCTGTAAGTCTGAAGTATCGAATTTTTTTGAATCACTTCTAAATTTGCATATCTGATAGTATTTTCCAACCTCAAGGAAAGAAGTCTTACCAACCATCACACTTCCAATCTCTGTGCGGGGGATGTCATCAATAGACAGTAAGTAAGCGGAATCATCGAATGTTCTACTAACATAAATGGAAGCTCCAGTATCTTGTGGATTGAAAGTGTATGAATGCCATCTTGTATTTGGCGAACACGGATGAAGTGGAATTCCTACTTTATTCGAGGATCGTAATCGATTATTTGATCGCTTTCGGAAATATTCACGATGAGATGTGGCAGGAACAGTCATTATTTGATCGTAAAGCCAATCTTTTAAATTTTCGTTCAATTTGTTTTCACTTATTTCTCCATTGTTCGTAAGAGATTCAATTGATTCTAACGTAGGTCCAAATGTTGTCTGTTCCAGAAATTGGGAAGCCTTATCCCTAATAGTAAAGTTCAAACTGCTCTCGCTGAATGAAGACAGTATAAAAGACGAGCGGTGGTGATCTGAGGGAATAGATGTTGAAGGAACACTTATGTTACAAAACTCGTCGAAACACGTAGATTTTGCATGTTGATAGGACCCTTTTAAAATCTCCCAATCATATCCATCATATGATCGAGCAATTGGAACTTCGATTTTTGATGTGCTTCTTTTTGAATCCTTGATTGCTATTAGGCTACATAATTTCCCTTGCGATGACAGATTGATGAATATGTGCGTTGTAAATGGTATGGGAACAGGTTCATCCTCTACATTTGGACAATTCCAAACCTTTTCATTCGGTTTCGAAGACTGGGATTTTTTTCCGATTAATTCCGTTTCAATGAAATTGTTTTCGTTCAGACTTGAGATAATTTGAGAGTCACAAAGTACATTCAGAAAGAGGAAGATTAAGTAAGTGATGTACTTTTTTAGTGTCTCAATTTTCATCATTAATTCCTTTGAAAAAGATGAACGAGGTTGATGATAAAGGTTTAATCGGATGTTCGAATTCCGAAAGCTTTTGATCTACTATAATATGCCGGTTTTGATTTTGGAAGGATATATGAAAAATGAACGAAGTTGATGTTGATTGTGTTGAATTTTGAGAAAACCCTTCAGTAAGCCTTCTTAGTTCCTAACGTACAATCTTGGTATAGTGTCATATCTTTCAATTCTTACATAGGTATATGCATTAAGTTTTATGTCTGCTGTTGCTACATTTTTGTATCTTTTTTGGCACATTTACTTCTAATTAAAAATAATCATGCAGTAGTTTTCTTTTTCTCTTTGCCTTTTAGTTAGTACCATACACTTAAACAATAGCGAATATAACATAAACATACACGTAAGCAATCAAACGAGCATACGATGTAACAATAAGTGTCTTGTTTCATGCTCCTGAATTCCTCTCGCATGGCAGTGCAACCTCCACAGGTATACGTATGTCCAAATAGGTTTTTAACAAAAGAAGACCATATTGACATATCGTATATATTGAATGAGAATAGTACCGTATAAATGAAGGCTAAAAGAAATCATCGTATGAACATCAAGATTGAAACATACATAACAAGTTTTTGCCGTATGACTATACGTTTTTTACGTACCTATTAAAAAAATTGCCGTGGGATTATGTCAATAAATTCCAATTAATTGTTCGTAAAAAAAATAAAGCTCCGTTTACTCGTCGGTTGGATTTTATTTTTTTAGCCATCCCTTTTTTTTTGTCACGACTCATTTTTGTTCTCCCAAAAAGGAATCTTTGTTCTTGTATTTTCATAAAATTTGTAATTTGCAA
>Ga0209092_10001078_pt1 | contig 27423 bp, 20 predicted proteins | sample FraStrMetagenome_FD_187446 | JGI IMG/M metagenome (GOLD analysis project Ga0209092, IMG submission 187446) | Marine eukaryotic phytoplankton communities from Arctic Ocean - Fram Strait ARC3M Metagenome (SPAdes) (version 2) | ecosystem: Environmental > Aquatic > Marine > Oceanic | place: Fram...
TTTTTTTTAAACTAGAGACCGCGGCTGACTCAGACCTTTCCCAACCTAAAATCATCGCACTATTTGATTAAAGCAATGTATTGTATATTTTGGCTAAATTTGTGAATTTCAAAAAATTGGTAGGCTCCATGAAATGTGCACCAGTCAGCACGACGATTCTATCTGATTAGAGTAGGCTTTCATATTTTATATATAATAATTTTTACATGTAACTTGACTTCTAAAGAGTGAAGATAGATAACGATTACTATGTTGCCCAATATTTTTGTCCTTATAAACAGTACTTAGACGGAGCTATCGTGTAAACGTTGTACATGTATTTGTCTCAGGATTTTCCACTTTTTAAGACTTCCGCGTTGAGAGAATTTGATGTTAGAGATTCCTTTTCTGGATTATTGTTCCTCTTTTTTGAACATACCGTTTACAAAGGTTAGGCTTAACAGTAGTCCACTTTTCTTAAACAAAGTTCATTAGGATTTGGTGGTTGTCATATAAGTGACAAGCACTTAGTTACTGTTTGTTACATTTCTAAATTCATATCTTTCAAAACCTTACGTGCGCATCATCATTTAGCTTTTTCTCCTCCCATTAGTTACTGAAGACATCAAAATTTTTGTCTGCCAATATTTGCACGCATGCACTGATACCAACCATTGGAAAAATAACCCAAAGACTGTTACTAAACCCGACAAATCCTGCTATTTCTATATTCGACTTTCCTTGGTATCGTTTGTTGAAGAAATAAGACAGGTAGTATATCAACGCCCCGTACATCATTTGCCAATATGTACAAAGTCCAGAACATCCGACAAGCAAAGATGGTTCTACACTGAGAGTCGATAACGCACGAGGGAATATGATTGCGCAGTTTACAATGGACGTGGGTATTATCGTTGTCCAGCCATTCCCGACATCAATGAAGAATCCAAACGATTCATGATTTTGATACGACGGATCATACAGTGAGTACGTTGACCACATCTTGCTCCACAATCTACCATCGAACACTTCAGACGCATTCAGGGGCATTGTCAAAAATGCTATACATGCTGAAAATTCTTTCCCTTTATACCTTTCTTTCAATTCGAGGTAATCCGCTTTGATTAGGGTGATATGCCGACCTAGGACTTGTTCACAGAGAGAAATGAGCAGATTGAGGTAGTTGAAAAACAGTATCGATAATGATGTAGCTGTGATATTTTTGGGAGGCATCAAGTAGATAGATGCCATCATCGTTATTACTAGCCATAGACCCATGGCTTTGGCCACGTTTAAGATTGCCATGGTTATCACCAAAATTCAAAATTATTCGCTTTTATTTACTATGGTCTAAATTTCGCGTCAATCTGTCATAGCGCTCAAAATTTTGAGTCACATGGGGACTTGGAGATAAAAAAGTGCCAATCGGTGCTTGTGTTGGGTCTGCACGTCTGCACGCAGGTACATTTATAATCTTACATACAATATACCGTATATGCATACCTAGGCGATTCCATTACAGAAGTAACTTTTTGAACCTCTGGCGTTCGAGTTTCGTTGGACTGTTCTTTGCGAACTCCATGACGTAGGCAATTTACATTGTACACGCACACTGACAAATCCCAACCCAAAAAAGCATTTGGCTTTTGTTCTTCTTCGTGCATGAACGCGCTTTGTCTTAAAACTATATCTATAATTCTCATGCATTCAATGTAAAAGTTGACGGTAAGAGATTAAAAAGGAATTATTACGTGAAAGCTTTGCCAATTTGGAAAAGGAGTTGACGCAAGAAGTATACAAATTTACGATGCGTTCTTTGGACTGTTTTGCTCTCACTACAATCTTCGCCATCGGCTGTTCGGGATTTACATTGAAACAACCTGTGGAACTCGCCTGTAATCGTGGATTCTCGTTTACACATTCGAATACAGCTCTGTTTGGATCGTGGGGTAAGAGAAAGAAAGAATTCGTCGACGATGAGTTTGCCAGAGCGGATGGGACAAGACGTGGTTTTGAAAAGTACAATCTTCAAGAAAGAGGAGATTTTCTTCGTCGTGTAGATTCGGAACGTGACAGGTTCATGAAGAAAAAGGACACAGAGTATCTTGAGATTGCAAGATTGGCTGGGGTATCGGATCAGAGTGGTGATGGTGTTGAACCGATGAGTGAGTTCGATGCGGGAGATGAATTCAATGATGACTTGGACGTGAGTGTTCAGTGGGAACCATCGGATAGTGATGAAAATGATGATATTTCATCGAGATCTTCTCCAACATATGATCCTGACTCAAGTATTACAAGGTTAGATAATGATTTGGATGTTTCCGGCAGAACAGGCCAGTGGTAAATGGTCAACGAGGAAAGTAGAATCTACCCTTATATAACTTGTGTACACAGTAGAAGACGGAAATTAATGAAGTCTTGATTCAATCGTTCCAGTACATTCAATCATTATCTATACTGATGAATTATAATGTTTTTCGTTCTCAAGTACTCGTCAGGACTATCCATTGATACATGCGAATAACATCTGCACTCTACTTAATCACAGACAAAAGGAGACCACCAGTTGGAACAGCTAATCTTAGGTTGTGGAAACTAAATCATGAAGATAGAATTGTCTTTACTTCAATTGCTTAGGCGATGCAACTTGTAATTCAAATGCTTGCCATCTGTCCAACGATATTGTAAAAGTGTATAAATTAAGTGATCGATTTTGATCTCTCTAGAGTCTGATCGTCCATATGAAAAATATGGATGCGATAATTCGATGATCGTTGACTTCTACTTCCCCTTTACGAATTTTGAGTCTGTCTGTCTCTATCGAGACATGTGTTTCAAAGTAGCTTCTCCTCTCTCCCAATACGTTTTTTCTCTCACACCAATTTACCGAACAAGCATCACAACGGCATCGACCCTGGATGCACCTACCGTATTTATGACAAGAGACAGCGGCATACAATAACATCCTACCCCAAACACAAACACACACACAAACACAGACTTGCACTATGAGTGGATGGGACGATGACGATCTTGATCTGGACGATCTATCGAACGACGATAATGACATTGCATTAAACAATAATGATGATGATGAGGCACAACCGGACGGATGGGACGATGATGGAGATCTCGATCTTTCCTTTGAAGACCATGATGACAACGACAACGATGATGATGATAAAAATAATGGTAGAAATGACGATCTCAACGATTTTCGAGCGTATGTAAATTATCTTCGTAACCTGGATAGTCACTGTCCTTTGCAATACAATTTATCCGATGGAGTGAAGGCATTGAACGAGTATTATCGATCCCGGTCTAACATGAAAGCGTACACGTTAAAGAAGGAAATACATAGGATGGAGTATGCCGTGATTACAGAGGATGCACGAGAGTTGTGTGGAGCCGATGCCATTCGTAACGAGTACGAGTCATCGGCGGATGTGCCGGCATCGAGCGATGAACGAGAAGACCTTATTTGGAGTGCTTCTAACCAGAGTATTTTGGCAGATGTGTTGGTAGCGATTACAGCAGAGAACGGGCCCATTCGACCACAGTTTTTGGCTACTGCTGTGGCAAAGACTGTTAGTTTTCGAATGAGTTTTGTAGGTGGTCCAGATCAGTATATGAGTGAATGCAGAGCTGTGTTAGCTATCTCGGTACCATTGGACTCAAACAGATTGGTTCTCGCCGACTTAACGTGTTATGTCAAGTATAACGTCGAAGAATTGCATTGTCATATCGTACAAATTGATTTCAAAGAGAATGATTTGAGTGAAAATGACCTGCTCGTTGCTGCTAGACAATACAACGATATGTTTCTTGGGGATTCAGATATATCTCATAGCAGACCGTTCAATCAAAATGTCCCAAGCCTTAATGATCAACGTGATGTTCTCATGATTCGGGGAGTACAAGGACTTGGTGTTGCTTTACGTCAGCTAGATGAAACTGCTGGTTTATCGAATAAACTTGGAGCTGTTTCAAACTTTCTAACCAAGGATCTGAATTCCTGTTTAGAGGAATATGATAAGGAATTGTTGCAAGAGCAATGGTACGATCCAAACTGTGCCGATGACGTACAAATTCAGCGGCCTGATTCACTTTTAGGAAATTTGTTTGGAGGTATTACAAAAGTAGCTCGCTCAGCTGCTCAACCGAAGCATCAATCTGTGAAGGAGTCACCGCTGCGTTTGTATCGGAAGGAAGAAGACGATCATGAAACAACTCGTACGTCAATCAAAGAATTGACTATTGAGAAAGAATCAAATGGCTGGAGTGACGATGATATAGAATTTGAAGATGTTACCGGTATTGAGGATAAGGTATTCCAGAAACAAAACAGCATCTCGGTGGAGGAGGCAATCAGAGATATACCACAAGAAGATGTTAAGCTTGACCGCTCTCTAACCAGGAAGCGGTGGTTGCGTCCGAAATGGACCAATTATGGATTTACGGACGAAGGTATAGGGTACGTAATACAATAGCAGAAATTCTGAAGTACAGTACTCAGGTCTGGACTCGCTACTGGAAGACATTACCTCGGTATGGATTATTTTACTGGAGTGGGAAGCGATGATCCCCAACACATTTATCCCTCCATCAGTTTCGGTTAATTCACCAAATTTTAGAATGAACATATTTTCCTTTATTTTGTTCCTAATGTAGACAACTGTGTACATAATAGTAAATAACTAAGGACCACATATAATAAAACAATGACTTAGGAGTTAGTTGGGTTTCCTTCTCTTACAACATTAACAACAGACAACTCTCAGTCGCCCATCGTCGCTAAGATATACACAAGTCTTCCTGACAAAACAAGCATTAAAACGAAACAGTCACCTCCAAACTTCTCTAAATGAAATTCATACGTAGCTGTGCAATCAAATGAACGTTCTACCAAAGGAGAGATCGTACGACAATCTATAGCACGACCCACGACTTCTCGGATGATTTATTCTTCCCTTCCACACGATCACCTATCCGTGACCCTTCTGACCTTTTATTCTCCAAGTCGAGTCCGTACGCATATTTGACATCATCGTACAATTCCGGTTTTAACCTGTAAAGCGCTCTGTGTGAAAATTTCTCCACGGCCAAGGCAAGCATGCACGAGGTCATGGTCCACGAGAACGTTAGAATACCCCCCTTCACCGCACTCTTAATAAATTGAATCGATTGTGGTTTCATATTCGGATATGTATGGAATGCAGCGGCTGCTGTGCTGTTTGCTGTGTGATGTTGGAGGAATCAACTGTGTCTATTTGGCGAATTTCAAATATATTTTGTGATTGTATGTTGTAGTATGCGAGAATAAATTTGAAATCCAAAATCAGGAGGATGCCGTACGTTTGTACAGGACATATCTTTTCATTTTCTTTCGTCGCTCACCTCTCACCTCCACATTCCGATTTCTTCGCAATTCGCAAATCGCAATCCGTGACTGAACTTTGAGCGAGTGCTTGCGTGCTGCATGTGACACTCGACTTCGCATCAGGCTAGAATATACGTGACGTGACACGATGAATATTTCGTACATATTGCGACCTTTGAATGAAATATTTTGATGTGTTGTAAATTGTAAAACGTAAAACTTGTAACGCTACTAGCTACTGGCGACTGGCACATACCTAATATGTACGTACATGTGTAAGAGCTGTAAGCTGTAAGTTGTAGCTGTAGAGAACTTTTCTTGATTTTTTAGTGAGGGTCACTTTGTTCTTCTTTCAATATATATATCTGTTGACCTTCGAAAAAACAAAGCTCTGATACGTTGTGATCTATTATTAATCATTACTTCGGAAGTATATTGTAAAAACGAAAATTGTCATTGATTGCCAACAGATAGATCTCTCCTTCGTAGTTCAAATTCCCTGATATACAGGGGATCGGTTAGGAAAATGGGAGGTGCCACCGATGACATCCGTCTCTTGCCCATACCCTCATCATTTCTGAACGTAGTGGGTAACCTCTTAACAATTGATTATCGAAGTCGTTTAACGTCCCTTGCTCGTAAGGTTCCTAATGTACTTCTGCATAACAATCAAATTAATCATCTTATGAGTGAATACAATGCATTGAGACATCATTATCTGTATCAATATCAAAATTTTGACCAATTACATGAGTTAATGGACGAGATCGAGGCGAGACGGAGTAATGATGACAATGATAATGCAGCAAGTAAAATATTTACAACCAAGGATCAAAACGAGCTTGCTGCACGACTGACGGAAGGTGTCATTCGAAGGTTGAGGTATTTAGTTTTGGAAGAGGCAGCGGATTTACATGAAGCGTTGAGATTCTGGACTTCCCGTTACGAACATCCTCTTCTTAGTTTTTTGGAGTCAGGGCCGCAAGTTATATTTTCACCTCAATATCGATATGATCATGGAAGTGTAGGTCTCAAAGTTTCTCAAATTCAGGCTGTTCTTGCTCGTCGGATTGCGGTTGTGGGTGAACTGCAGCAACATTTGAACCGTGCTGGCTGGCGAAGAGGAGTTGCTCAATGGGGTAAGGGAATTTACTGTTATTATGCTTTACTCTTGAGCTAATGCTTGTTCAAATTATTGTAAAGCCGTTCTTGGTGAGGGTGGTCAATGGATAGTTACCGGAGAGGATGGAGAAATTGAGGGAGAAAACGAATATGACCCCGCAAAAATAATATCGAAAGCTTCATCGGAGGATAAAAGAACCTCATTTCAAACAACCAGCACTCAAAGCATATCTATTCTGCGTCACTCTTCAACAATTGGAGGCAATGACGATCATGAAGACTATAATCAGACTTCAAGACTTCCCTTGCGATCTTCGTCTGAGATTAGTTTGGCAAAAGGAAAAACTAACTACTATGGCTATTCCAACATAGTTGTTGGTAATACTAGAGGTGGCAAAATTATTTCCGACTCTTCCGCTCACGCAGCGTGGTCCATAGATGCGATGCGAGTTATCAGAGACCAATTATACCGAGCAGGTCATCCTACGTTGGAATTGCCTTTTTCCTTTAATTGGCCTCAAGAGCAATATTATATTCGAGAACGGAAAAGGTCTCTCAAAGTAAATAGTCGCAATCGCTCCGATTCATTTGGATATGCAAATGAGGCACTTCCTTTATGGGCAGTTCAGAACTCTGTGTTGGGTGGACATACTGAATCTCCATTAATTGAAAACGAATCAAACTTTATTTCCATTTCTGACATTTTTTTGCTTTGTGAGGAAGTGAAAGGCCTAATTAACGCAATGAATATCCAAATGAGCCTACAGCGAAGTCGAAGGTTGGACAAACTCAAACCTCCGTCAAGTTTAAAAAGAAATTGGTTCTTTTATGCGATGGGTGCTCCAGTAGGTTTATACGCGTTCTATAAACTAGTGAAGGATCGATGGGGAATCTCTCTTTGCAGACATTTCATGGCAAAAATGGCTACTTTCTATGCTGAACACGTTCGCGAACCAATCACTGACATGTAAGTTTGCTTAAGATAGACTTCCTTCGTTTATAGTAAATCTCAATGGTCGTTTTCAGTTTCAATGAGTTGTTTACGAGTAAGGAGAGGGAAACAATAACTGATCAAGCAGCAAGAGAAGAAATTGAGCAGTCTCTACGTAACATGCTGCGATCATGGCTAGACGATCAACATCCTCATACTGATGAAGGTTAGTGTATTGCTTACTGATATTTTATCAAAAAGAAAATTACATTTTTCTTCATTTATTCCAAGCTTGGCGAGAGGAACGGGCAAACAAAATGGATATGAGTTTGATTGAGAAAAGAAAAGAGGATAATGTATACAACGCATTGAAAAGCACTTTCACTGGCGACATAATTCGAATGGCACTTATTGAAGCACAATTTATTAAAAAAGGTGAGAAAACAATTTTACTTTGGTTGAGTTGAGCTTCTAATGATAATCTTGATTTCCAAACAACAGAATTAATGCAGGCGATGAAAGGTTAGTAGTGTAATTTTCTTAAATGCTTTTCAATTTCATCACATATTTTGTTATTTAACTTTATTTATCAATAGGTATTGATGAGGTGATGGATAGTAATGAGCTGAATTTCCGTCTGGCTGCAACAGCGCCAGCTTTAATGTTAATGTACGCCGTCAGAGAGGCCGCGCAGTATTTATTGTACGCCTTCTTAAAGGTTGGTCAAAGTAGAGCAAGCACTTATGCAAGTATACGATCGATTATATTGGAAATTGAACGACTGTTAGTTATGCGCGATTGCCCTCCTGCAGCACCGGCGCCTCTCACGGGAGGCGTGTATTCCCCGGAAATTTTCGGAGATGACAGCCACTTTACAGTAGAAAAATCTGAGGCAATGCTTAACTCAGATGATCTGGGTATGCTATTACTCTTAATTCACAGATGTCGTGTGATCATTTTAAAGAATGAGAGGCGATTTTCTTTTCAGGAGAAGCGTAATATCATGGAAGATTTTGCGGAATTATCCGGGGAGAGAGGATGCGTGAGCATAAAGCAACAGCTAAAAATAGTTGTTCGCATGGGTCGAGTATATAGGTTTTTCAACCATGTTTCATGATAATGTAATCGGATATGGCTGCGCTTTCTCAATGAAAAGCATGAATTAGAAGGCACCAGTGTAAAGGATGATGTGAGCTTTGGGTTGTCGACAAATCTCATGAAGATCAATGGTCAATGTCACATAATTGTTCCATTGTTACTAGTTTGTTTTGCAAATTTGCATAAAATCTATTCAATTCAAAGAAAGTTGAAAAGGTTTAATTATTGTTTTATATCCAAATCCGGAGGTATACCCTTTCTTTTGTGCTCTATTTGCTTTATCGGTATGACGTGAGCAATATACTGAAAACCTGATAAGTGCATCAGTACAATATTGTTATACTACCAGTACGTAGTATTTTTAAGTAGTTTCAATCAAAAGCAAAATCATGTCTACGAAATATGCCGTGCATTCTATAGTAACTTATTCCTTATCAATTTTATCGCTATGACCATTCTCACTACTAATTTCATTTTTTTGAGTTCTTTTCATAGTAAGTGCGTGTAGTCGGTTTCTTATATCGTGAATTATCTTTTTGAGTCCTGTCTTTTCTTCTTCTATTCCAGTGTACTGGCTTTTCAATCTCTCCACTGTCTTTCTCACTAGAATATTCATCATAGATCCGATTATGAAGGTAAACAATGTGCACGTAATGCACAGAACATTAAAGGGCATAGTAGAATCAGGAAGAGCGGGAAAGATCTGGATAGGTCTTGAATAAAACACTCTCGAATAGCTCGTTTCCTCTGAAAGGGGCACGACCGACTGAAATGAGTTATGATGGTTCAAAACGTTCTTATCACAACCAATGTCCGGCGTAAAGATTGCAAATGCGGGAGGAATATCAACTCCTCTATTCGGATCAGCGGGAAAACTCTCGAAATTCATAAATCGCGGTTCAAAATCTATTGAAAGGATTAATGAAGAATCCGGCGGAAGCTTACTATTGATAGAAAGTCGCAATGATCCATCATCTTTAAAGTTGATTTCGATTCCATTATCCTGTGATGGCTGAACTAGTTGGATCTGTACAATATTCTGATCTCCTGTATGCCTTGCCTTATAGTTACTCTGTCCTGCGCCACCACCTTGGTGCAAAGCAACCTTCAACGACGAAAAGTTTGGCGTGATAAAGAAGGGATAAATCTCTTTTTCGATCACATTTACGCTGCAACTCATATCTGAATTTCTAATTTTTGTTGTAAACGATCCTCTACTTACTAACCCAGGTGACAAGTGTTTGAATCGATCAAGTGCCCAGAAATTACTATCATCAATATTCTTGTCGAAATCTGTCAGTAGCTCTAAAGGTAAGGTTATCCATGTACCACTCGCTGCTATATTAGTTTCGTAGGATTGCAGATTATGGTCAAACTTTATCAATGAAGAAAGATAATTAGCAGCAGTTGGTGTCGTCGAAACAAGAACTCTATCAATATTTTGAGAGTAATCACTGCAAACGCCATCTTCTTCTCTGCACACGCCAAGCTCCATATTAGGTAAAGGTATAATTGTATGTAACACACTTGAATGTGCAAATGAATTGTTCGCAGTGAATATTGCATCATTTGATGTGCGATAAGGTGCTACTGACAAAACGTTTCCATCGTCATAATCTCGAGCTCGACGACGACCAAGAAAGACATCGCCTAGAGACACTTGTATGTTATCAGCATTCAAATCATCTACGGTAAGCGCAACAACATATGAAGCGAAAAGATTGAGCTCAAGCATGCATGTCTTTGACTCATCGTCATACTGAACGGATCTAAAACAATCATCTGACGTTGATATCTCCATCCCTACTGCCCGATTTGTTGTTCTCCCTAACACTCCTGATGTCGTAGATGTCAACGTACTCAACGTTTCATAAAACGCTCCATCAGCACTTGGCAGCAAATTCAAGTATGACTGCAGCTCCTCAATACACATCCCAGACATGGTCAACGATAAACCATGATACTCCGAACCATCCGCATTCCCATAATAATTTTTCAAGGAATCGAGAGGAGTGCAACTAAACCCTGCCATACGCCTCTTCAACAAATATTCATCCAACTTCGACGACGACGAATTCGACACGGCATATAACTCAGTCCCTACCGGCATATGTTCTTGCTTCATCATCGAAGCATTCGATCGAAGTATTAACTTGGAAAGTTTCAAATCTCGTACAACATTGGCAATCATTCTTGGAAACGAACCAAGATACTCACTGCTGCCATCATTCATGTCGTTGTTATATTGTACCCGAAACGTCGCCTTACCATCCACTTGCACCCTCGTTTCTACAAAGTCCCGAACACTATCCTGATGATTGCTATATTTGTTATAGTTGTTATTACCGGTGTACGCACGTCTATTTCGAGGTTTGTACTGAAAATGTTCCATATGTATCATATTGGAGGGTAACGTTTCTACAGATCTTCGTCTGGTTTTGCCGAGGAATTGTAAGGTGACATCCTCGTGATATTCCGGTCTCGTTATTGGTTTCATTCTTGATGATTATGTTGTTGTGTTGTGTTGTGTTGTGGATGTTTCTTGATGGAGTGGATTTGAAACGAATGGAATGCAATGCAAACGTCCAATGAAAAAAATGAATTTGTTGACAAAAATATTGGGATTGGGGAATGGTGAAACAGGAATTGGAAGTGTTGAGGATATCTTTAACGTTTATGTATAAATTAGCCGTAAAACAAAATAACGAATTCTCCCGAGAGGACCAGAGGACAGAGGACAGTCACGATTCACGATACAAAAATATTCCAAGATTTGCACGAGCAAACTAAATTAGCCATCGGCATCGCGCCTACGTCATACGTTGGTGAAACGAGGGCCACAGAATACTTTACGCCCTTTCGTTTTTTGCGTTTTTTCTCGTTTGGTTTTCTGCGCACGAATCCCCCTCCTCAACCTCTCACTCTTCCGCTTTTGTTTTTGTGGTCTCAACCTTAATTCGCATCAGGTAAGTTGTACCCTGTGCACCCATCCGTTGTACATTTGTTCCATGTGGGGAGAAAGGACGATTGTCGATGGGTGGTTGGGCGTCATTGTTGCCTCATTTTCATTGGCTGTAATTGTTCTTTCGTAGTAGAGGTTTACGATGCAAGGCGAATCTTGCCTACGTATTAGTATAAGTGCATGAACTTTTTTAGAGTTTGTTTCTTACCTTTGCAACTTTTGATTTTGGACAACAGAGTTTTGATTTATTCTTGATATTAAACTATGTCTTTAGAAGAAGCTTTCTCAAACCTTACCATCGATGGTGCTGCATCCGTTGTAGAGAAAATCGCTGCTGAAGGAGTCAGTAAGTAGTAACCTAGTGTGCTTGAGTATCTTGCACCTGTGCATGTGTTAGTAGTATAAGGGGGAGTCACGGCTCTTGTCCTGATACGTATGAATCAATAATTGACATTTTTCTTCTGTTTGTATGTACAGAATCCTTCCCTATCGATGTTCTCGTTGCCAAGGCTGCCAGTACCGATGAAGCGGAAGCCCTTGCTGCCCTCACCACTGTAAAGGCCATTGCCGAATCAGGGATCCTTGTTTCTGAGGTGTATTTTAAGGAGTGCCTCCCTGCTGCCATCCAGCAAAGTGGCTCCAAATCCAAAGATGTTCGTGCTTTGGCTGGGGAAACTTCCATAGCAATTTGCAAGAATATCAGTCCCTTCGCCATGAAGGCACTTCTTCCTGCCATTTTTGCGGAGCTTCCAGTTGAGAAGAAATGGCAGGCTCGTTCCGCCGCATTGGACTGTATTGCTGTATTTAAGGAGACAGCACCGAAGCAGTTGAGTGATGCCCTCCCAGAGATCGTGCCTGAAGTCACTGCTTGTATGTGGGACACTAAGAAGCAGGTGAAAACTGCTGCTACGGCAGCAATGACGGCCGCTCTCGACGTTATTGGAAATAAGGATATTGAGCACATGACTGCAAACATTTTGGTTGCGATCACGAAACCTAAGGAGGTCCCCGAGATTATGCACAAAATGGCTGGTGTCACCTTTGTGCAGAGTGTCGAGAGTCCTGCCCTTGCCATGGTCGTACCCCTTCTTCTTCGTGGTCTTCGTGAAAAGGTGACTTCTACCAAGCGCCAGTCAGCTGTTATTATTAACAACATGAGTAAGCTTGTCGACAACCCCTTGGATGCTGCTCCTTTCCTTCCCTTGCTTCTTCCCGAACTCGAGAAGAATGCCTCGTCCATCTCTGATCCTGAAGCCCGTGGTGTTACCGAGAATGCTGTCGCCCAGCTTCAGCGTCTCCAGGATTTGGCTAATAAGGCCGTTAACATTCGTGGAGATACTAGCAAGCTTGAGGCTGAATTTGTTAAGGCGATGGGTGATGACACCAACAAAAAGGTGATTGCCCATGCTTCTATCATTGCCAGTACTATGATGGACTTGAGATTCATGGAGGATGTTCAATGGACCAAGAACGTTGCCCCTTTCTTCGCTGCTTTCGTTGATGCAAGTAAGGTCGAGTCAGGTGTAGAGGCAGTACGCGTTGAGGCAGAGAAGATGATGGAAATCCCCGAAGAGGATGACGAGGATGAGGATGCCGAAGAGTTATGTAACTGTCAGTTTACTCTTGCGTACGGTACCAAGATTCTTCTTCACAACACCAAGATGCGTCTCAAGCGAGGATTAAGATACGGTCTTCTTGGAGGTAACGATTCTGGAAAGACTACCCTCATGAGATCTATTGCCAATAACCAGGTTGAGGGTTTCCCCGATGTGACGGAAGTTCGTACCGTTTTTGTGGAGGCTGATATTCAGGGAGAACAGTCGCATTTATCTTGCGTCGACTACGTATTATTTCATGAGAAGATTCAAGCCCTGAACATTTCTCGCGAAGAGGTAGAGAAGGTGCTTAACTCTGTAGGATTCACTCCTGATGGTAAGGCTAAACCTAACCATGCCGTGTCAACATTAAGTGGCGGATGGCGTATGAAACTTGCCTTGGCTCGTGCTATGTTGCAAAAAGCTGATATTTTGTTGCTTGACGAACCTACTAATCACTTGGACGTTATCAACGTCGCTTGGGTGAAGAATTACCTCAACTCGTTGAAGGATGTAACTTCCATCATTGTTTCTCACGATAGTGGTCTTCTCAATGATTGTTGTACAAATATTTTGCAGATTGAGAACTTGAAGTTGAACTCTTTCAGAGGTAACCTTGACGAGTTTGTTAAACTCAAGCCTAGCGCTCGTGCGTACTTCTCATTGAAGGGATCGAAGTTGAAGTTTAGTTTTCCCCAGCCTGGTCCTATTGAAGGAGTTAAGAGTAAGGGTAAGGCTCTCATGAAGATGAGCAAGTGTACCTTCACATACCCCGGAAACGATTCCCCCACGTTGTTTGACATTAGTGTTCAAGTAAGTTTGAGTTCTCGTGTTGCATGCATTGGCGAGAATGGTGCCGGAAAATCTACAATGATCAAACTCTTGGTTGGTGAAATTGAACCGCAAAAGGGAGATGTGTGGAAGCACCCCAATGCACGTATCGCTTACGTTGCTCAGCACGCATTCCACCATATTGAGAGTCACCTAGACAAAACTCCCAATGAGTACATCCGCTGGCGTTACGCAAACCAGGGAGAGGATAAGGAGAGTCTTGTGAAGGTTACTTTGCAATTCACTGAAGAAGAGTTGAAGTTACAGAAGACACCTTACCAGATTACTTTCACTGACGAAGAGACCGGAAAGATAACCAAGGTAAAGAAGGTTGTTTCTGAGCTTGTAGGAGGAAGAAAGGTGAACAAGAGTAAGGATTATGAGTACGAAGTCAAGTATGCAGGTTCTTCTGTTGACAGCGGCGAGTATCTTCCAGCGAAGACGTTAAAGAAGATGGGTTGGGACAAGGCAATGAAGGCCGTTGATCTTAAGATCGCCCAACGTGCCGGTCTTTATGTCCGACCTCTTTCAACCAAGAATGTAGAAGAGCATTTGAATGGATGTGGTCTAGCTCCTGAGTTTGGAACTCACTACCGTATGAGTGCTCTTTCTGGAGGTCAAAAGGTGAAGGTTGTGATTGCTGCTGCTATGTGGAATCAGCCTCATATTGTAATTCTTGACGAGCCAACAAATTACCTTGATCGTGAATCCCTCGGTGCTCTTGCGAGCGCCATTGAGACTTTTGATGGAGGTGTGGTAATTATTTCCCATAATAATGAATTCTGTAACCAGTTGTGTCCTGAGACTTGGGTCATGGATGCTGGTCATCTGGAGACAAAGGGTGATTCTGACTGGATGCTTAAGCAGGACGAGAGGATTGCAGAACAAGAACAGATTACTGAAGTTGTGGATGCAGCCGGTAACGTTACTAAGCTCAAGGCCCAGAAGAAGAAGTTGAGTAAGAAGGAGGAGAAACAACTTGTGAAGAAGCTAAAGAAGAAGATCAAGGAAGGTGAACCTCTTGACAGTGATGAGGAGGAATTTGCAATTGAGAAGGATCTTATTTAAGGATCGAGCAGATTTACGCTTATTATCGTCGACATATACTTCCTTCTGTGCTTGTAAATATTATTATTGCCTAGTCGTCAAGATCACATCTTGTGAGTTTCTGACTGTACCTTCCAACCATTTTGAAAATTATTTGATAAATTACGAATTGAGACCCCGTACTAAAATAAAAAAAGTGAAAAGAGTTAAATAAAGAGTGTCTTTTCTGGAAACATATTAAGTAGTAAGCTTTGAACAGTAATCTGAAAAATTCGATTCCAAAATATCTTGTCTCAACCGATAGTGACTGGTAGATACTATTGAAAGTCATGAGACAAGTGTTCAACATGTAAGATTTTTTTATAGCACCTACTAATCATATGTTTCAAAATTATCCTCATTATAAGTCAATGATTTGCGAGAAACTCTCGTTCTCGGAGTCACACTTATTTAACAAACTGTTGTCCGTTTATTCTAGTCCGAATTTAGACCATTTAATAATGGCTGATTGAATGATCAAATTAAATAGTACTTTGGAAGATCTATGCGTGATGCATGATGGAAACAAGGTGACACGTATTTTCATTCGGTTCAGCATACAATATAGGTAATTCTTCAGCAACCTGTACATGTATGCACGGTGATCTCGGTAATCTAGAACTAGCAAGGTTGCAAAGACGACGCGAACAAGATAAACAAATGCATTTCGATTTCTATAAACAAATGCATTTCGATTTCTGTAGATAATGCACTTTGTTGAAAACAATAACTTTTTTTATAAAATTCAATGCTATTCTCTATTCTCTCTATCCCCGACATTCTACCTTACCAGTAAATCTACATATGTACTCTAGAAAGAAAATACAGTTGAGATCCATGCGGATCGGAAATTTCAAACCCGCAGAAGATGATAAGACTGCTCATCTAGCATCATTTTCGAAGTTGTTTCTTTTTTACATGGCGTTTGACTTTTGACTTTTCATGATAATTCGCATGACAAACTGCATAAACTATTATACAAGATTGCAGATGTTCGCCAATCTTCAGTCTTGGCAAGATTGCTGAAGATTGGGCAGTTGTCAGAGAAGATATTTGTACTTCAGTATAAGTTTTCCCTCTCTCTCTGTGCCCATTCATACGAGAAAATCGCAAATTCAGGACTTTCACCCCATTAAAATCGCATTTGCAATCGTGAAGAACTTTGTTGTAATTTGTAGCTCAGAAATCGAAAAAGAGAACAGTAATTCAGATTCTTTGTGAGCATTAATGACACCCATGACATCCGAAAAATACGTTGAAGTATGAATGGAGAAAATCGCAAATTCAGGACTTTCACCCCACTAAAATCGCATTTTCAGGACTTATTAAAGCCTCCATAAGTAGACAATATTATCTCGTTAAGTAAACAACGTTACTAATAGTAAATCTAATTCAGCCATGTTCTCTTCAGAATCCACATGCAATCCTCACAAAAGTACATTTTCTGGCGAGAGGTACAAATCCAAACCAAAAACTTTCAGCCTCACACACTACACACTCGTACACTCAAACTGGAACAAAAGATAAAACAGTACATGTACTTTGAATTCGTGATATTGATAGGTAACGGAGTTCATATCGATACAGCATTTGTTAATGATATTGAATGAGAAGGATAATAACAGAACTGGTAAAATGACCTGGATATGAAAATGAGTATCATACCATTAACACAATCTGCTGTTGGGGTTCCTCATGTTATTAATGACGGACATGCGGATCGCGTAATTGATCATAATTTGAATAACTTTTGAATCTGATTTCTGATGAAGATACATTACCGCTAGAGAATTAATTTGGGGTTGGGTTCTATTTGTGTATATTTACGAGGAAAATGCAGAACATTTTGGTCAAGGGAGAATCATGATGTTTGGCCGTCTAGATTATTCATGCACGACGAACCAGAATATTCAGTACGTTACCGTCGTAGTTTCTTGCGGTCTGAGGATACATCCTTTTATATGCTACATGGCATTCTATCATACGGAAGACGAATGAGGTATGAAAATTTGGTTCGTTGCGATTTCGAGATTTTTGTAGCGCTCAGATTATTTGTCGATTGCATCATTTTTTTCTATCGAAAGATTTTCGCCCGGGCCCTACTACTTGTGGAATTTGATTGATATTCTATCTTTGCAGCACTCTGTCATACCGTGGAAAGCGAATTTAGGGTTGGCTTGCGTTTGTGTATATTTACGAGGAAAATACAGAACATTTTGGCCTAGGAGAGAATGATGATGTTAGGCAGTCAAGATTATTCATGCATGAGGATCCATAATCTTCAGTGCGTTACCTTAGTAGTTGCTTTTGGTCTGAGGTCAGATCCTTTTATATGCTACATGGCATTCTGTCATACTGAAGATGCATGATGTATGAAAATTCGGGTCGTTGCGATTTCATAACGAACCAAAATCTTCTGTGCGTTACCGTAGAAGTTGCTTGCGGTCTGAAGTCAGATTCTTATATGCTAGATTGCATTTTCTTCGATTCAAGATTCTAGCCCGGACTCTACCGCTTTTGGAATTTGATTGATGTTTTAAGTTTGCAGTGACTTTTGAATCTGGTTTCTGATGAAGTTGAATTAACGCTGGATCTTCAGTGCGTCACCGTAGTAGATGCTTTCGGTCAGAGATCAGATCCTAGGTTCTATCTTTGCAGCATCTGTCATATGGAAGACGAATGAGGTATGAAATTTCGGTTCGTTGCGATAACGCGACTTTTGTAGCGCTCAGATTATTTGTCAAATGCATCATTTTTTCTATTGAAAGATTTTCGCCCGGACCCTACTAGTTGTAGAATTTGGTTGATATTCTATCTTTGGAGCACTCTGTCATACAGTGGAAAGTGATTTTGGGATTGGGTTGCATTTGTGTATATTTACGAGGAAAATACAAAAAAATTTGGTCAAGATAGAATCATTATGTCAGGCGGTCTAGATTATTCATGTATGAGCAAAATTTATTATATGATAAATGCAACGAAATTCTCACAAACAACATAGTTTTATAAACTCGCTACTCTATTGTTCCTTCGCTGTTCCTTTTCTCCTCTTGACAAGATTCGTCTCTGTTTCTTGCCCGTGTGTTTCTTCTTGTCCTCGTAATAGACGGGCAGGCACTTAATATAACCTTCGTCTCCTGGGACGAATTGTTCCAGTTGGAGTGTACGAGTGTGTTGTGTGTGAGGCTGAAAGGTTTTGGTTTGTATTTGTACCTCTCGCCAGAAAATGTACTTTTGTGAGGATTGCAAGTGGATTCTGAAGAGAACATGGCTAAATTAGTTTTGCTATAAGTAACGTTGTCTACTCGCGGTGCTGACAATTTTTACTTATGGAGGCTTCTAAAAAGTCCTGAAAATGCGATTTTAGCGGGGTGAAAGTCCTGAATTTTTTTCGGATGTCATGGGTGTCATTAATGCTCACAAAGAATCTGAATTACTGTTCTCTTTTTCGATTTCTGAGCTACAATGACAACAAAGTTCTTCACGATTCTCCTGATTACTGCTCAGGCTTTTTACGATTGAAGGCATAAACTGCCTGTGAACCATTCGATATTTAATTGATAAGTTTGTTATCAACTCAGCGAATATCTCGAGATTTTTGACGCACAACTTCTTCGTTCACTTCAAAAGACTCACTTTTTTATTTCTCATATTTTATTATTTAAATCACGAAAATGTATCACGCTTTTCTAAAACCAGTTGATGGCCCTAACGAAAACGATGTCCTTCTAGGCCGAGGAGGAAAAATTAACAACCATCCAGGAAATCAGCAGTTTCGTTCCATTATTGAAGAATATAAGGAACGATACAATTTTGCAACGAACAAGGCCACAAAAGCCCTCATTTCAAGAGAGGTTATCAATCGCATCGCAGCTATGAACCCGCCTGGAAGGTTTCTTAGTCGCAACAATACAGGTACCAGTATGTGGTATGAGGAAAGGAAGGAAAACTCTCTCAAGAAGACTTCACAAGCGTTGAGAGAAGGAGCACCTCGCTACAAAGCGAAGATCATTCGAAGTCGTCAGCGTTCACCACCAGCGTGCAATTCTCAAAGCGGTCCTTCGGTGGCTCCGAAAGTACAACAGAACCAAACAGTTATTGCTAATCGTTCCAAAACTACACAGTTGAAGACGAAAGCCACTCCCTATTCGGATAAGATTTTTCAAAAACAGCTTTTTCCTTCTGACCATCAATCCGTTTCGGATACAACTGGGGAAAATATTGATGTCATCAAGGAATTGAATTCACTTCCGGTTGCCCATTCCACATCAAATAATCAAGATGAATCAGGAGGTGTCAACAAGTTTGGCAACAAATCATTTTACAGAAGGTCTTCAACCCTTACCATGCTTGCAGCTAGCATTCATCCAATTTCGCTTTCGAAAGGATTTCGTCACCGCAAGCATAGTTTGATGATGGCTGAAATTTTTTTTGCTGATACTTCCTTTGATTGACGACTTGAATAATTGTGAGAAATATTTAAACGTCAGCGTATCTTGCATGAATATGATACAAAGCTAGCTATATTTGAAAATTTATGTATCTATAGCAAATAACATTAGATGTGTGATCCTTCTTGAAATATCCTGCCTCTTTCTTTAATTTGCACAGCCGCTTTTTGTCGTAATGGCATCGAAAATATAGCTCATTTTCCTTGCGCTTTGCATGGAGATAACTTCAGACGACAACTTTCATCAACAACAACAAAAACAAATGGTTGTCCTTTTTCTTGATTGAAAGAAAGCTATTGGTTCAGTCTCGCAATTCTAAAAGCTGTAATAGCGACAACAACTAACATTATTAAAGTGTTATATGTTCTAAGAACCTGTCATCTTATGTTGCCTGCAGTGGTTCCTTATGTCTTATTTTTCTTCGACTTTTTGGCAAAAGATTTAAGTAAAAATAATGACGACTTCATAAGAGCCAATCGCAAACAAAGGAAAGAAGCTACAAACAAAGAAAACCCCAACTTCACCTTCAAGAAGACCTCAAAAAGTATCCAGCTGCACCACGAACTCTATCGATGCCATCAGTACGATTCGAAGAGAAATCACTCTCACCAAAGAGGGCACATTCTATTGATGTAATTTGAGCGAGAGACTTATCCACAAGATTATCGGTTACTTCGCACAGTAATCGTAACTGTGACTTCAAAGCCCCAATAATCGATAATGCATGTAAAACACAAGCAGCTTCAAACTTTCTTTCCTGTTCACACCGACAAGCCAAATAATATATAGCTCTAATTGATATACCTTTGCCCCTAAAATCTAGTACGCGACCTTCTAATTTTTTCAACAAAACAAGCTCTTCTTCGACACGGTCTGTGATGGCATCAAGAAATTGATTGTCAGACGCAGTAAGCATCAAATCGCTGACTCTATCTTCTAATTCAAACAACTCCAAGAATACACCACAACCATTAGGTTCCGACCAAAATGGTCGTTGAATGTCATCTCCGGTTGCCTTCGCAAGATCGCTCAAAAAGATTCGAAGTTTCTTTATGTTCTCTCCTCCTTGCGATACTGCCTTCGGAAGGATGAGGGCACGAGTCGCACGTGCGCATTCATCATACATCCCAGCACTTGCCAAAGCATGGACAAATGAAGAATCATCACCGCAATAACCTGCATATTGTGCCCGAGCACTTTCTATCCATTCAATCGGAATCTTCAAACCGCCGTCAGCAGTGGCACTAGTAAGGAATTTAATCTGCTCCTTCGGCATGACATGAATGTACCGAGTGATGATATGTTTTGCGAATTCGACATGTGCATTTTCTGCTGATTCAAGTTCTTGAATCCTTGATAAATCACTATTCATATTATGATTCGAAATATTCAGAGAATTTTGTGTCTGTACTCTACATGTCAGAGTGCACAGCGATACATAAATTGCCCAATGATATTGTCGGTGGAGAATTAGCTGTGAAGTCATTGAATACAAGACTTTCAAATGCAATTTTCTATCAATGCCAGACCTTTCACTAGATAATGCTAGCAAATCAAAAATTTGAAGTAAGTGCCAAGCGAGGCCATAATCGTGTTGGGTAGCACCATATCCAGATGGTTTTAAAGAATTCTGAATGTTTTCATCTTCAATAGAAGAAAATCGAAGTAGGTGGTAAAGGACTGATGAATTACCTATCGGCGAAGGGGCTTCTCCTTCCTTCACTTCTTTCTCGTAGTTAATTATCACATCTTTCAAATCAATATCATAACCACGAACCAAATCAATACAAATTCGCTGTTGCCATGACAATGCACTTGCATTTTGCGTTGAAAAAAGCTCACGCTCAATATCAAGGTCGTTACCTAAGATAGAATAAATACGTTGTAATTCCAAGTCACCGAGATCAGAGAGATAACCCGTCCCTTGCCAAAGTGCAACTTGTTTGTCCATTTGATGACACGGACTTGCGAGAAGAGTAGAAAGATGAAAAAATCCTCTGTCAAAGGCCAACTTACATGCCAATTTCCGGTCATGCGCAACAACAGCTTCTAGCATATTGTTTGCTGGAAGTATGCTTGTAAAGAAACGGAGCATTGCCCCGCGTCGATCAATTTTCGATATGTTTTCGTCGTCAGCCAAATCCATTTCCGGATTTTGCCCATACAACACATTCACCATTTGAGTAGCTGGATGCAGCGAAGCATATTTGCGAATTATCGCAAACATTTCCGCTTTGGCTGACGGCAGCGAAAATTCCGAATGTGTTCCTATTTTGCTAGCTATCGAAGAGCGTCGATGGAGTTCAAGAAGTGGTATATTTGGAGATAGATCATCACATTGTAATTTGGGTCGGACAATCGTTATCTTGTTATTGGAGCCAGGTACAAGTTTAACAAATGAAAGACGAGAAGACCAACCAGCTCGAAATCGTGGATGCACACGACTTCGTGACTTTGAAGAGCATCTGCCAACAGCATGTCGTAATATGCTGAAATTTCTTTGAACGTTCGGTAAAAGAGTGGAGACGTCAAATCTCTGTGAAGAAGCAGTCTAGAACTCGTACAGTTCGAGGATCACTCAAAGGTGAGGAAGTGATTGTAATGATAGAAAATTGTTTAATAATTACGCACCGGCATAGTGTCTAGTTCGTCGTCGTCTGGCTCAAGACGAACTGGTTCCGGGTCTTCGCTTTTAGATACAACACTCAAAGCCTTCACTTCGTTTCCTTCATCCAGTGCAGCAAACGCCAACTCAGCCATACGCTGCACCCCATCTACATCCATTTCTTCATCGATCCTGCGATCAACCTCCGAAAATTCATCACTAACTACAGCATGTCCTTGCGATTTCTTCATAAAGAATGGACTCTGATGAGCCTTTGCAGCTGCATCCCAAGGCACTAACTGCTGCTGGGGTTTAACATTCTCATCTATTTTTTTGTCGACGTCCTCATCATCGCTACTGTCCTCATCGTCGATAAACCCATAACGACTAAAGTGGTCCACTTCAAACATCCATACACCCTCTTCAAAATCATATTCAACGAACTTTGCTCCCATCTTCACCGTCATGCGTTTGATTCTTGAAGAATATTTTTCGCCATCCATACCTTCCTTAGGATATATGTTTCTCAATGTGATTACAGCTGCTCGATTAAGCTTGGTACCCAACTTTGGCTTTGTGTCATTCTCTTCTTCTCGTGCGTATACAATTGCTTCCTTCGCACAAATCGTCACTGCATCATCGAGATTAACACCCCGGACATCGATATCTCCGATCCACCTAATGCTTCCATGCGTAGAGTGTTCAATAGAAAAATTCTCCACTGTTGCTAATTCGGTTTCCGTCATATTTTCTAGAACACTTATCGGAGGATTAGTTGTGTAGTTTGGTTTAGTTAAGATAGGGATTAGATCTTCATTCACAGTAGCTTCTAAAGGAATGCTTGGTTCGGAATTTTCGAATTGAAGTACTTTCGGATTGTCGTTTCCGTTCGTTAACAGCTGTACGCGATGCTTTACACGTGGAGTGGTGCCCGTCAACACTTCTGAACGGATAGCCAAGCTTTTAACGCTTCCATTGATCGGGGATGTTATATTTTGAGAAGGTGACGAAGAATTGAATCCTCCAAAAGCTTTTGTTGGAGATGATTTAATAACATTGGCAGACATATGAGGCGTAAACCCTCGTGGTCTAATACGTGCTAATGAAGCTGGAGTGCTCGTAAGAGGGCGAGGAATTTTGTATTGAACAGCAGAATTTGTGTGTACAGTCTTTCCAACATCGCTGACTTTAGTGGATGCGGACAAAGAATTGCCTCGCCAGGGTTCCATTTTTGCGTTTTCCTGTCGCTGATGCTCAATCAGAGCCATTTTTTGTTGAAGTGATTGATTTGCCGAAGGTTGTTGGGTTACTATTGGGGCAACCGCAACAGGCGGGGAGGAGAATAATCCCGTGGAAGGTGCAGGAGCTGTTTACCACTAAATTTTAAGATTTTTTGAAACGAAACGAAGCCTTTCGTAAAAGAAAAACATACCTCCAAATAGCCCCCCAGCAGGAGCTGGAGACTTCGCACCAAATAATCCAATTCCAGCTGAAGGGGCAGGTGTTGTAGCTGGTGAAGTAGAGATAAATTAGTTGAACTCGTATTCAACGTAATGACAATAATTGTAATGAACATACCTCCAAACAAACCTGTTGGAGCAGGTGCAGCTGCTGAATTTCCAAAAATACCCCCTGTTGAAGGAGCAGCTCCAAAAAGACCGGTCGGAGCAGGTGCGGGGGAAGTTGGGTTACCAAAACTAAAGCCTGATGAAGGAGCGGGAGCTACTTATATCCAAAATAAAAATTATTAGAAGGCACTAGATTGAGTTTTTTACCTGAAGAAAACTTACTACCACCGAACAAGCTTCCACCTGGAACTGGAGATTTTCCTCCAAAAAGTCCTCCGCTAGAAGGAGCAGCCGGCGCCGGAGCTAAAAATATTGCAATTGAAAAAAGTGGAAAAAAATAAAGTTATTTTTGACCATATACATTTAAACCGTATTTTTACAAAAACTGACTCACCTCCAAATAAACCCGTGCTTGGCGTTGGTGTATTTCCAAAAAGTCCACCACCCGTTGAAGGTGCTATTCGAAGTAAACATTTTTTTCAAAGGTTTAGAGTTTTCATTATCATAATTCGTTATGCTTTTCTCTATATTGGAGGGAAGTTGTCTTCGGCCATTTAGCCTGCGTGATTACTTATGTATTGCACTTACCTGACCCAAAAAGTCCTGTTTGGTTTTGAGCTGGTGCAGGAGAAATAGTGCTACCGAAACCGAAACCCCCAGATGGGGCTGATGTTGCAGGTGCTGTAACAATATGAAGGTATTTAAGCATCTAAATCGATTTCTAACAAAGGTGACCACAGTTATTCTTACCGCCAAATAGACCGCCAGCATTGCTGCTTGGAGCTGGAGCACCGAAAAGCGAACCTGATGGAGCTGGCGACGGTGCCCCAAAAAGTGATGGTGCTGGTGCTGCTCCTCCGAATCCACCGGAGCCGAATCCGGACGCTGGTTTCGGGGCAGAACCAAAAGAAAATCCCGTGCTTGGGGCAGGTGCAGCGGTACCGAATAAACCGCCTGATTGAGTGTTATTGCCACCGAACATTGAGGACCCACCAAAAGTTCCTGAGCTCCCTCCACTACCCTTATTACCACTGAGATAATCATTCAAACGAAGTTCCTCAAAGCTAACGTTGGAATATTGGGACATAGCAGTAATACTTTGTAGTTGAATTCTAGTATTACTCAACCCATCCTGCTGGTCAGTTGGTTGATATGCGGCTGATTTACTCGTCACTGTTCCAGTATTTGTTGCCCCACCTCCAAACGGCGACGATGAAGCAGCAGCAGGTGCACCAAACAGACCAGTTGACTGATTTGAGGTGCCGAAAGTATTGGATGCGCCAAAGGTATTGGATGTGGTCGTTGTATTAGATGAGCCAAAACCAAATCCAGAAGGTTGAGGTGCTGGTGCCGGGCTTCCAAAACCACCAAATGAAGACGTTGTGTTAGAAGTAGAGTTACCAAATAAACCACCACCAGTGTTAGAAGAATTATTGTTACTTCCAAACAGTCCGCCCGTATTAGTACTTGTCGATGGCGCACCAAAAATTGACGAAGATGGGGCAGCTGCTGGTGCTCCAAACAAAGATGTTGTTGGGGCAGGTGCACTAAATCCTCCTATGTACGAAAAAAAGACGCACACGAAAAGAGCAAAATAAGGTTAAACCCATCAATCACACACATGTTCACCCTTACGAAGTAAGCCAGCACACATAGCCTAGCCTATAGACAAGTTACCAAAAAGTGTGACACCCACTTACCTGAGGATGTCCCAAACGTATTCGTGTTCGTCGAACTTGACCCAAACAGACCTCCTCCACTATTAGCCGGAGGAGAACCAAAAGGCGTACTCGACGTCGACCCATACGCATTATTCGTCGTCGAACCAAAGGCATTCGTATTATTGTTATTGGCATTACTACCAAAACCACCACCTCCACCAAATGGCGATGTATTATTATTAGTAGTAGTACTGGATGAACCGAACCCTCCAAAACCACTGGATGTTTGTCCTCCACCAAACGGCGAACTGTTGTTGGTATTGTTGTTCGTACCAAACGAAGAAGTTTGACCAAACATGTTTATATAGATCTCTGTCTCTATCTATTCAAAATAAATTATGGATGACGGCCGTAGGTTTGATTTCGAACGCTCGAATGTAACTGTATTTTAAGATTTTTAGCTGAGCTGATATTTGGAAAGCCAAGGCCGAGGGCACCAAAATGTGTTATGCGATTGAGATGGGATTACTCCTCCAACCCCACTCCAGTTAATTAATGTACGTAAGAGTGATTATTAAGATGGAATAACGGTTGAGTGATGGATTGATTGTTTGGAATTTGTATTTTTTATCTCGTTATTGGTAGTTAGAGTGTATTTATAGAGATTTATGCATGGCACACAAGACATGGTCTGTGTTTTTTTGATTTTTTTTCACGGAAACCTTGGTTTGTGTTTTTTGTGGCGTGTGGGCACACAACACGAAACGAAGGAACTGCATGACTGAAACTAGAATAGGCAATTATGCGAACTTTATTAGTTTGAATGGATGAGACGTGATACGTGTGTGAATCGTGCAAACGGGTTTTTTCTTGATGATATCACACAAAAAGCAACACATCACCTGAACATCAACACGAGACGGTGACGATTTTGAAACAGTTCCTGCTGAATACATGCTTTTGATGATGTGAGGAATAAACTGAGCGGTAGAGTCGGGTTTCTAGGTGACGGATATAGCATACCTGATGCTACTTACCACAGCTTAAATTCTCTGAAGAAACTGTCACTCAGAGGGGTACATACATATTTTTACTGTTTGCCTTTTTACACAACAAATAACTATTTTTCTAACAAACTTAAACTATAAATACTTAACCAAGGATCAATTACTATTGAACTTGAACTTGTATCTCAGCTCGATGGTGTGTAGAAAGTTGCTGTAAAAAAATATATACCAATATAAGCAGAATTCTGAAATGTCATTGAAATCTATATCTCATGATGAAGACAAGCTCTCGATGTTTTTACGCATTCCTCATAAACATAAGAGATAAAAGTAAATATATGATATGACCAGTAGACCCCAGAAATTAAACCTAAAAACATTCTCTACATGACATGAATTCTCTCGTGGGATTCGACGTAAACTTCTACAGTTGTTACTCAAGAATAACTCAACTTCTCATCAAACAGACAGAGACATCAACAACACTACTATAGAGTCTAATTCGAAGTATATTACTTCGAAGTATTATTATTTATTATTTTGGGTACATGTGCTTGGTACTTGGTTGATTTATATTAGCGGAATGCAGACATTCGTAGTATTCAGTGGTAAAAGTGTATTTAGAAATATTACAAAGATTGTGTGTGCATAGAGCAGAAAAGGGATATAAGCATGATTGTCTGTCTATCAGTTCGTACACTCATATACGCAAACTCAATTAAAAACACTCCCCTCGATTCATTTCTGGAGAAGTTCGAAAAAGAACTCAAAAGATATGGAACGCAAATGAAACTTGAAAGAGAACTCAAAGAGTATGGATCGCCAATGAAGCTCGAGAGAGAACTCAAAGGGTATGGATCCTCTTTCTTTGAACAAAGACCACAGAAACAATTAAAACCTCCACCTCACTTAAAGGTGGTTAAAACTGATGGTTCGACAGCGAACATCACTGTGTAGTCCATCAATGAAATAACATTAGTCATAGACATAATGCAAAAGATACGATGTGAATAAAGCTCTCTTTTCTCCACCAGGGAGCGACTTGGTAGCCATATCTGCACAGTTTAAATTTGTATTCAAGTAGGCGACACGCCATTCGTCCTTAGCAACCCCTTCTCGCACGAAATGAAAGGCAATACTTGAC
>Ga0209092_10001079_pt1 | contig 27413 bp, 14 predicted proteins | sample FraStrMetagenome_FD_187446 | JGI IMG/M metagenome (GOLD analysis project Ga0209092, IMG submission 187446) | Marine eukaryotic phytoplankton communities from Arctic Ocean - Fram Strait ARC3M Metagenome (SPAdes) (version 2) | ecosystem: Environmental > Aquatic > Marine > Oceanic | place: Fram...
CTTCTTCCGGTTCTTGGTTATTTTTTTCGTTTGACATGATTACGTCATCATCCTCTTCACTTCTTTCTTCCCATGATTCTGGAACTGTTTCCTCATCCATAATGACTCCGTTCCCACTTACTTTTTCACTCTCCCAACGGCTGTCCTCCTCGTTTTCGCCATCTTGGCCTTGCATCATTGGCATTTCTACTTACGTTTTCTCGTAGATTTACGTAGACTGTAGTACAATATAACTAAATTAAGGCCTTACGAATTTATAGTTCCGTAAAAAACTAATATATAACAATATAAAGTAGTGCTTAGAGAACGAACCATTAAAATTAACATTACCATCGAAACCAAAAAATCGTATTACATAGGCCCTTTAATTGCTCTTAATGTACTTGTCATTACCTACTTGATAATAGTTTCTTGGTTAGTACGCCTAAGAGTGAATGCCGTAGTAACACGTTTAACAATATAACATACCAAACAAACAAACAAACAAACAAACTTGCGACATGTCAGATATGATGGACTTTGACTGTATGCCTTCAACTCATTAAAAAAAATTTTTTTTTAATTCACGATGTGTTAAGAATGATTTCCATGGTTTGTAGGAGAATTTTGTCAATTATGTTGCAGCATACCACCATTGTTAATATGAAGAAGGTGTTTATGAATTTGATACAACAGTCTGGGGTATTTTTTCATGTAATCATTTACTATGTGCATAATTAGCCCCGTAAAATAATCTTTTGACCTCACGTCCTTACATTTGATGGCAAGCATTTTAAATTGAATTCTGGTATAGAACAGTCTTTTGACAAAGCAAGTTTTCTGAGTCTTCGTAATAAAGAATTTGATCATAGTGTGTCTCTACTTATTAGTTCAGAAGAGGAAGCAAAGTTGGATACTGGTATATGAGGATATATATAAATGTGGTTGAACTAAATTAATGAAAAAAAGCATATGTAACATACAGTATATGTTTCAGCTAAATTATTGAATAAGTTGATGTGAACATTTTAAATAAATACAAAGCTATAAATTAATAGTTTGATCAAGAGCCAGTATGTAGCTACTCATATATGCCATTAAATGAAAAGCAAAAACAAAAAATCAAAGCCCCCCCCCTCACCAGGAATCCAACTGTTGAAACACACCTCACAACTGCTGCATATGTATTGAGTAGCATCTAGCAGATGGCTTGTCATCAAAGAGTGACAAGAATATCAATCATCTGTCTGGCCATCAGATGGGAGATGGATTTACCATTGAAGCTGTGTGGGTTTCAGTAGGTGCTTACTATGTGATTAATGTTTTAATTGTGATCAAAACACGAAAGTAAAATAAGCTCATGATTATCACCCTTTAAACGTGGTATTTAGTTTATTCTAGATACGTGTATGTGTATGAGGAACAAAGAAATATATGAAAATTTTATTCTCAATAAGAAACTCAACATTTGCTCAAGGGGCACATGTTGCACATGCCACCTATCACATGATAATGTAAGTTACCATATGTTTCGACATGTTAACTTAATTCAAAAAATCTTTGACATTTGATTATTGAAAGTGCACCACTACTAGATTTAAATTTGGGAAATAATGAAAGCACAGTATTATGAATAAATAAAGAAATTTTAGTTTAAAACATGTAGATTATACACGTGTGTATAATACATGCACCCTTGTAAAAAAGGATTTATGATAATTTTTAGTAATACTCCAACTAGGCGGGCGCCTCACGCCCGCCTTCCACGTCTCACAGATCATTTTTTGGGTCCCTTCCACTTGTTCACATACGGTCCCTCACACTTCGCTTCCTATCAACTATCCTAACTTACGTCGTTGGTCGCACATTTTTTTTTGAATGCTGCCCCTTTTCCGCTTTCTTGTCCGTGATTTTTTTGAGGATTTTTTTGCTCGCAAGCGTAATTCATTTTCAGACAACACTATCTCACTTTGACGTTTCCTCTTTATCGCCAATAAATCTATTCTTCTTTTCAAGATCGTATTTGTTGCTTGAGGAGGGTGTACCTGATCAGACGTATCTTCTGTTACGATGGTATGTTTCCGTAGCCGCACAATCCTATCCTACAGCGTGAGTTGGACGTATTTCCTCTTTCTTCGCTGTGCGTGCTTCTTTTCATTTACAAAATTTTGTGTTCTTTTTTTTTCTGTATACAAATGGCTCTATATTATATCTTTCTTCCGTTTGTCTTCCTGGTCCAAGGCATTTTTAACTCGAATGTGCCACATCTCCACCTGGGTGCGCCCTGTTCGTAGGAAGAAATTTTTCGTCTTTTTCAATAGTTACCTATCCATCACATTCAGTGTCTTGGCGGTACTATTTGTCCTTAAATCATGTTGAAGATGAATTAAAAATTCTCTATATCTTGCGTCACCCGTTAAATTCTTTTCATCATGCAATATATTGCATCGTTCTTTCCACATTGTTACTCCATAGTCCAGTAATGCCGTTACAACTCCATTATTCCATCGGTCAATGTTGAAAACTGGGTCTCTGATTTCTTTCCGATAATAGTTGTTCTGCACTTGCGCCCACTTTTTTGATAATAAGCCTTTGATAAATGGATCAAATCCAATGAGTGACTGATCAATGTGGGCGTCCTGTAGGAAAGCACAGTATTATAGATTATGCAATGCAAATATTTTTTATTCCAAGTGTAAATTACACAACCATACAAGTACAGGGTGTGTAACGCACTAGCCCACTACTTAAAGCACAGTATTATAGATTAGTTCTAGAAATCCTATAACCTTTATTCTAAATTATGGAATATCATCATAGTGTAAGGGCAATTGTTGTAAAAGTTGACAGAAAATGTATCACCTTTTCTTGATGCTTTAAAGCAGTTAAAAGTAAATGCTGAACCTTGTGTTCCTTTATTTGTATTAGTAAAGATAATCATTAGTGAAGATAATCATGAGTGATGGAACAGTAACATCTGTTTCTTCTTCGAGAGTAAACGAACTATCATCCAGAGTAATTGTGCTAGCATTAGAAGCACGTGCTAGTCGGATCAACATATAATCAGAATTAAACGTAATCCAGGAGTAATATGGATGAACAGCCTCAAAAGCTACATCAATGACTTCTACAGTTTCATTGGTATCTGATAAGTTATGTAGACCGATAACAACATGATCTACTCTGTTTCTACAATGAGCAGCTGTAAGTACCCACTCAGGTTCAATGAGTGATCCTCCGCAAAAATGATTTCCATTTGATCTTCTGAGGCTTACTTGATATGGATATCGACCTGGAATGGTTTCATTTCCACCAACAATCACTTTTGTGAAATCTTCATCTTTGGCACTAATGTCTTGGAGAAGAGGATTCCTAGACTTGATTTCATCTATAGAAGGCATGGCTAGGACATGGCAAAAAAACAAGCCCAATATTATGAATATATTAGATCGGTGAGACATTTTCATGGTCTTCGGATAGAATGCCCTAATCGCCTTTAATGATAGTCAGTGGTAGATATGCAGTTGGCATCTTGAAGTCGAGGGAAAAAAGTTATCATGTGAACTCATTTTTGAGTACTTCAGATTAACAATAGAGAGTCTCAGAAATAAAATGCTGTGGTCTTGCTCTTAGTTGCTAATTTCTTAATTCCAATCAAATCAAGTTCAAGATGAAACACAATTCATGAGAGAGACGAAAAAAGAAAGAATAAAATTATGCTGTACTAGTTTTGTTAATTTATTCTTTGTTTACTTTTTTTCGCTGCACTCAGATTCTCTCATCAAGAAAATTGTGAATTGATACAACACGTTACGATTTAGTGCAAGTATAGGTACTAGTAGATGATCTTTCCCAATAGTTTGACTAGAATTTTGATATCTGATTCTACAGCGTGCATAAATTGATCATAATATGATCATTCAATACAAATAAATCCAATTGAGAAGATTCCTCCTAATTTCATCGTTTCATGAGATTGGGTTTGAAAAGGAGAGTCACATAGTATTTAGGAAATTTTAGCAGTTTCCTATATTTTGTAGCAGTCCACCACAAAATCTGTTTATTTTATAGTTTCAAAAATTAGAAGTCATCTGACTTTTGTAATGATTAAATTTTACCACCTCTTAAAAATAAAAGGAAGCTCCAAATTTAGTAGATTGGCTAATTTTCAATAGTTTGAGGCTTTCTAAACTGATAACGTATTTCATGTGTTATTGATTGCATCGCTATCCCAGGGCTTTTTCTTCTTTTTCTTCTTTTTCTTCAAGAGGATTGAACTAGAGATGCCAGAAGTAAAGGACTACGTTTGAAAAATTTCAGATTTTGCAAGATTGATTTTGGTCTGTTTTTAATTTTTTTCACCTTTTGAATGTCATCACTCCGTTGTATTACGACTTGTGAATTACTAAGACCACCTTAATTATTCAATTTGTGATCTGGGCAACTTATTTAAAATACGTCTCGACACATTTAGATATTCCCTCTACGTGAAATACTATTCTTGTAAATCTCAGGAGAGAGTAGAAAATTTAGCATATTACCTTTGTTCTAAATTTGGATTTTTATTTAGACAACTACTTTGACTTTAATATTTTAAGAATATATTTTGCGATCGTGGAACTAATGCACATGCAAAGAGAGAAGCTACATAATTTGTAATATCCGTTGATTCTGAGTATGGAAATCAAAATTGATAAGAGTACTTAGGCATTTATTTTAACATGACTCTAATTGAAAAAAAAAAGATGACGAATGGAATCTATAGCATTTCCTATCACATGCTTTATAAGTAGATGATTTTTGCTCTTGATGTTTTCAAGGAAAAGGCATAAATAAGAGAACGAACTCCACATTCTGGAAGTTTGAAATGCCTTAGACAGCATTTGTTACTTTCATTCGCATATTCTAATTCACAGCAAAGTTACTTCATTTGAAACAGAAAAAATATGTTTAGTCTCCTCCCTAAGTTTCCTTTCATGGAACTAAAAGAGGATAAAATGGCACAAGCTGACTACGAATTCGCTAGAAGATTACAAGACGAAGAATATTCTAGATATACTAGATTAAGATCTCAATTCGATCGAGAGAGAGAAGCAGAAGGTCGAGGAGTCTTTGCAAAAAAGCAGAGAGTACGGTACAATAATCAGTCCACTGGGACGTATCATCTGGCAATAGTTCTAGACGTGCATTTGGATGATGATCCAAGTAGACCATACTATGTGAGTAGCTGCATCGCCTTGCACTTGAAGTGACATTACGTATTCTTTTAGCGGAAGCCAACTAATGTTCTTTTTAATCATTCGTATTGATGAAGACAATAAAATATCAAAAACCATTTACTATAATAGATGATGAAGGGAATGAAAGCGAAACAATTTCCGAGGTTGAAAAACAAACTGAACAAAGGCGATTGACCAGAGTCGTGTGGGATGATGAAGCAGCATGGGAAGCATTGAATGGGCGTGTTCGATAGCCACATCTTGTATGCATTATAAATTTCGCCTCATTTTTTCCACATGCGAAGTCTCTTCTCGTTGAATCATGTTATTTATCGTATTTTGAAACGCGACACAGCATTTCTCATCGTGCAAAATTCAGAACAACTATATACACATAGAAAAAACTTGAGGATGTATGATTAGATGCTTTACTTAAGACAATTTTGAGGACAGTGGCTAAGGTTTGACAAAATGATCAATTTGCCAAATGTTTATTTCGTCACAAAAATGAAATCATGTATACTTCTTTCGCTATAGCATATTTTCACGAGTCAAAACAGAATCTACACAGTATGCTTTTCTGAAACATCTCTCCATAAAAATTTATTTGTGAATACATGAAACTGAGCGATACATTGAGATTTACTAAGAATATATTGAGGATATTAACTTTGTTAAACTTTATTTCTCTTCACTTTCATTTATTTTGCGTAATATTGAAAACAAGTCACAGTGTCTAACAAACAGATTATATTCGAGTTGTAGTTTTGTCGTCAGGAGGCTTAAATCAAATATTTTGGCGTTTTCCCTCCTATTTAACCGCAAAAACATTATTAACGATGATTTGGTTGGTGAGTTTCGATTGACTTTATTGAGGAAATAATTTATTGGCTGAAAATGTGAAGATTCTTCTTATCCATCGCGCTATCGCAAATAAAAATTAGACTTCCACGCGGTCTTCGTGCAACCCAGTATCATGCTTCTTCCTTAAACGTAGTTTGCCGCCAAAAAATGGCAAAAAAATGGAAAATAGAGATAATCTCATGGACAATTTCTAATTCAAATGGTATCTATTCAAAACAACCGACAATATCATCGTGACTGGTTTCATCGTCTGAGAGAAGAGCAAAAGAAGAATTTTGAAAGTGAAGAGAACCAGTCAAACAATAATGGGAACCTTTCACGAACCGACGGAGAAAAGAATCCTTTGAGAGACGGTCACTTTTGTGGCTTTGAATATGGAGTCCAAGATGACGGCTTAACGTTGCTCGAGCATCAGTGGAATAGAAAATTAGCGTTAAAATCCGCTCTTTCGCTTGATTTCCGGTCTGATGCCAGTATCAATACGACTTCTAATTATTCCCATCGAGAACCTTCAATAAAACTAAATCAAATTGAAACAAAATCAAACTTGTCCAGCTCCAGATTTCAAAATTTAACCCAGTTACCATCAGATCCACCATCGTCACTTGTGCAGAACACTGATTTCTCTGAACCACTTAATCAAGTCACATTAACATCTTTTCCTGTGATACCAAAAGAATCGCAATTGCCACCTCTGTCAACAGGAAGGAAAAGGAATAGACACAATGCAGTATTCGGTGATTTCCTTCCTAATGCATTAAATTCACCTCAATGCGCTGTTAAAGTATTTGGGAAAACCACGGTTGAGAATGAACAACGTCAAATTTGTTCACGAGTGCTGTTCCAAGGCGACGATGATGCACATAATTCATCTAATTCAATAAAGTCTACTAGACCAAGTCTCGGAGATGGGCTCCAATCTAACCATAAACATACAGAAATCGACTCAAATGCGGTAAGCTACGAAGAAGATGACGAGTATGATTCCATTTTTGCACAAATGGATATTGAGCAAATTGTAGCACAACATAATCAAAAGAAACAAACGGCTTCAAAACCTGTTCAAAAACCCGAACAATTTTCATCTATTCCCCAAAACAAAAATGTTCATAATGCTACCCCTATTGAAATAATAGATACTGACAACGAGAATAGCAATATGTCATTTGATTATGGAACGAAAGATCTATGGCATTCTTCCACTACATTTTCAAATGATGTTCCAATCAAGACGCCTCAAAATGACAATCACAATAAAAAAAATGTCTCCATCGTCTCATCAGCTTCTTCTAGGTCTTCTTCAGCTGGTGTAAATACTAGTTCTGAAACCTATTACTCCTGTCATTCCCATAATACTTTGGCCCCCAATTTTACACCACAATCTTTTCTCAGCAACAACATCACCAATGGAGATTTTGCAGATTCTACTCCATTATGTTCTGGTCATAATCAACCTTGTATATGCCTGACAGCGAGAACAACAGCAAATCAAGGGAGACAGTTCTACAAATGCTCACTTCCTGAAGCCGAATCATGTGATTTTTTTCAGTGGAAGGATGGGATAGACGGAAATCACAGTAATAATTCCTATTTAAACGATCATTCAACATCTCATGACAGTTCGACAAATCTCAAAGACATTTATATTGAAAACAGGCGTAAATTCGGTCACCATACTTTCCGTGCAGGTCAGCAGGAGGTAATAGAAAATGCTATGCAGAACCGGGACGTTTTTGTTCTTATGCCTACTGGAGGAGGTAAATCACTGTGTTACCAATTACCAGCCTGGTGCTGCCCAGGACTTTCAATCATCATATCACCTCTACTTTCCTTGATTCAAGATCAAGTTCAATCTATGAAAAAATTAGGAGTAAAGAGCGTTTTCTTAAATTCAGCACAAGATTATGATACCCATGGTAGGGCAACCATGCAGGAACTTTACCAAACAACTGCTCATGATGGGGTGAAACTATTGTATATCACACCTGAAAAATTAAGACATTCAGGTTCGATAAAAGCTTTGATGAGTAGGTTGTATTCAAAAAATCTGATTTCGAGGTTTGTAGTTGATGAAGCACATTGTTTGTCAGATTGGGGGCATGATTTTAGACCTGATTATAATAGCCTTGGTTGCATAAGACGTGAATATCCAAACGTACCAATAATGGCGCTAACGGCAACTGCAAATAAAAAAGTTGTAGATGATGCTATAAAAGCGCTTGGAATGAGAAATCCGTACTTATATCGGTCATCATTCAATAGACCAAATTTAGCTTATGAAGTTCGGAAGAAAGATAGCAAAAGTTTAGATATCATTGCAGATTATGTGGCTAGTAGGAGAAACGACAGCGGCGTTATTTATTGCTTGAGTAGGAAAGATTGCGAGAAAATGTCTGAACAATTGCAAAAGAAACTATGCGACAAAGGATGTGGAAATGTACGAGTTTCTTTTTATCATGCTGAGTTAGATCAGGATGAGAGAAGTCGCAGGCACTATCTATGGAGTTCTGGAGCTATTAGTGTTTTATGCGCAACCATAGCATTTGGGATGGGTATTGATAAACCTGATGTAAGATATGTCATTCATTATTCTATGCCAAAATCAATTACCCATTACTACCAAGAAAGCGGAAGAGCAGGTAGAGATGGAGAAAAGGCAGATTGCATTTTATTCTACAGCTATAAAGATAAGAAGATATTGGAAATGATGATTAGAAAAGCCTCAAACGATAGATACAGCCAAAATTTACAGCGCAAAATTGATCAGCTCTACAGTTGTGTACGTTACTGTGAAAATCAATTTAATTGCAGAAGAACGCTCCAGCTTGAATTCTTTGGAGAAAAGTTCGATTCAGCCCTTTGTAACAAGACATGTGATAATTGCCGACTTGGTAGAATTGCAGAAAAACGTGACTTGACAGACGTTGCACTCTCTATTTTACAACTTTATTCTGAAGTATCGACACAAAAGAAAGGACGAGGGATTACTCTTACCCAATTAACTGATTTGTTTAAAGGCAGCAAGAGCAAATCTTCTACAAAATTTCTTGATTTGAAGAAATTAGAAGGATATGGCAAAGGTTCTAAGTACAATCGATCTGAACTGGATCGAATCATGCATGGCCTCATTTTTGATGGTATTTTACTAGAAATTTCCCAAGAAGCGGGAAGTGGATTCAATGCTGACTATCTTCATGTTGGAGACAAAAGCCGTCTTATTCAATCCAACCAAATTAAATTTTATGTAGATTTTCCGGCTGCTGCCCAATGTAAACCAGCACCTTCAAAAGAAAAGGGGAAAGCTCAAGCAAAAAAGAAGAAACCAACTGCGAAATCGAAATCCACAGGAAAGAAAATCATTGCGAAGCATGGAAAGATCCAAGTAACATGTGAAAACGATTCAACAGATCGAACAATTGGTAAAAAGTCCCCACGCAATGCTACTGTATCTAATGGTAGCATTTTACCTCATGATAAAACTAATGAACTCGAATCAAGAATAAAAACATTGGTCAATTTATGGGCCACAGAAGAACAAATGAACGGTAATGCGGTCTTCTGTAAGTTCTTTGACTTTGTATTTATGGATATTTTATTTTTATGCTTTAATTTTATCTACTCTTTATCTAACATGTATTCAGATTGGCATATCATGAGTAACAATGCCATGAGTATATTATCAAAACAAGTTCCAACCTCAATGGGGGAATTATCAGCACTTGGGATTCTTGGTGAAAACGTTGAAAAGGAATACGGTGAAAGATTAGTGAAAAATATCAAGTCTTTCATCAATCAAGAAGATTTGCAGCACTATCTTGACAAGCGTGAACCTAAGCGGGTCAAAAAAAGTGCAACTGTAAAGGATCAACCTGAGAAAGAAACAATTATTGATGCAGAAGATGAATTCGATACAGAAATTGATTTCAATGCAATTGAGATACCATCAAAATCTTTTGCGAAATCAGAGAAGATCAAATCTTCATATTTTTGATCTCAGACCCTTTATTTACGAGTAAAGTCAAATATACTTTTGATGTTTAATTATCTATTCTAAAAATTCGTAGTCGGAGAATTTTATTATGATCAAACTTATATCAACAAAGAAACTTTATTTTGTAATCTCCTCCATTTTTCCTGTCTTCTCATTGAATACCATTGTTCTTTCCTTTCTAGCCTTTTCAACTTGCTCCTCAAACTTCTTCTTTGTATCTTCCAAACGTTTCTTCTCTGCCTCTCGCTCTTCTTTCATTGTTCTTAATTCAGCTGATGCTTCTTCCCTAACACTTTTCCTAGCTTTGGCATAGTCCATTAGTTCTTCATCTGTGAGCTCCCCAATCCAAGCAGCAAATTCTTCTTTGGTACTTCTTCCTGGAACTAACAATTCAGATGCTGCAAGTTCAGATGCAACCAAAGTGGCATCCGCATCACTCAACTCGTTACATTTAGATTTGACAACGGCGATAGTTGGCTTTAAACCTGTGATAAATGTTTCCAATGCTACATTTTGGTCAGAATTTTCACTTCCGAATCGAGGAACAATATGTGCAAGAAGATTAACTTTATCTTCTGCATCCATACTGAAGGTCAATTGACCCACTGGTGCCCAGAAATCAGGAGAGGGCGTTTTCAAACCAAGACCTATTTTGAACCGACGCACAACAACGAGTAAAATCATAAGTATGTTGAACAAAAAAATCATGATGTCAAGGAATACTATTTGATTTCTTACCCATTTTTAACGCTTCCATTTGCTTATCATTGGCTTCAAAATCAGGATCTGAAAGAAGGTCAGCAGCTAGAGTTGCTTGTAAATTAAATGGGAATGCAAATTGATCCATTTTGATTAATGCCTCATATATACTAGGCAAAGTTTCAACATTTTCTTGAATTGCTTTTTGTCTTGCTGGCTGATCTTTGTAATGCAAATACACTCTTGAAAGACGTGGCGTGACAAGCAATTTATCTCTGCTTTCCATGGTTGGAGTCATCCACATTAATGATGAAAACGATTTTTCAGGATCGTTTGGATCAATTTCTTCGCTTACTGAAGCTTTTGTAGCTTGACAAACAAACATATTATTGCTTTTTCCAGTATTAGAGAAGCGCGCAAGTAACCCTTCGTCTTCTTTCTTTGCAGATTCAGGTGAAATATCAAACCCTTTAAGACCTTCCCATCCATCACCTGCACTAAATTGGAAGAATGACCCAGCCATCCACATATGCTGATCGTCATTGTATCCTCTCCACATTTTGGTCTGAGCATCTCCAAATTTCTCCTTTAGAGCCTCACGTTCTGGGAATGCAACCATCATGATCCCTCCGGGCTTCAATGCTCTCCAGCAGGATTTGAAAACTTCACGTGGTTGTGTTAGAAACTCAATAGTGTTGGCAATCAAAATAACATCAAAAGTATCACTTCCTAATTGATTTAATTCATCAGAATCTACACCCATTTCTTCAACAACATTGTTAAGATCAGCCACAATGGTTTCGCTCAGCGCAGGGTTTTTATCCATTAAGCCTTTATTAAGACCAACTCCAACATGACGCCCGAGCTTAATTCCATCTGGTAGATAAGATTTTTCTGCTGCTCCCAACTCGAGTACAGACATACCATCGCGAAGATAGAAAGAATAGTGACTGTTATGATTCGCAAAAGTGAATATTAAAGAGGAAAAGGAAAAGATGAGAGACGTGCTAAAAAAGTACTCAAGAACATGCAAAGGAAAAGCATAAAAACTGACTTTTTCAATTTTTCTACAGCTTCTTCATCCAATTCAGTCAATTCATCTGCCTTCTCTACACTCCAGAAAGTGTTGGTATCTAATTTTGCCTCTGCCTCTGCCTTGGCCAACTCTGAAGCATCTTTTAATCCGGGTGGTGTGATATCGCCACCACCTCCCATAGCAGACATTGCTGCAGCCATGGGATTACCAGCAGTCAAATCTTTCTCGGCCTCCTCTTCCTTGGGCCTCAAGAAAAAGTCTGGAGCATATGGCCAAACAGGAGGCCATTTCCATACACCAGTTCCAATTTTCAGTCCAGGTGCTTCTTTTTGACGTTCCTCGTCAGATGCAAGAGCTCTCTTCTTTTTTTCTTTATTATCTCGCATCTTGCGGATCATTGGGCCGATAATGTAGAGGCGAGTTTTGGTGTCTCTGCTTTGATTTTGTACATGGAAGGCCTTATTTCTATATTGGGAAGATGGATTTACTGTGAAAGCTTCGTTTTGGTTGATATATAGAGAAGACAAAAGAACTGCAAAGGCAGCTGATTTGGAGAATGCGATCATACTTGGATGTTACTGGAATCTTGCTTATATAAACAAGTATTAATTGATTCGTCGAATTGCACAAGCTCTTTTCCGGAGATGTTGTATTCTCTAGAGGAGGATTTATGAATAAAATGAGAGCCGAAAGGGAGAAGCTTTGGACAGTTCAATGATTCGATTCTTGTCTCTAGTTTTTTGGATACTGATGTCTACGAAGATTGATTCCATCTGGAAGTACGATTTATTAATGATGATTTTCGTCCCTATCTATATAGTATACCATATTAATTACATAAAATGTTCAACCTCAACTTAGTGATTGCTTTCTACCGCGATCGTAAGTAGAACAATCCCTGAAAATCATATTTTATAGGCTACTCATATAAACTACGCAATCAATAGTACTAATGAAAGTCGCAATAGGGTAACGATCACAATAACGTAATTCTTAGTGAATGAAGAAATGGGGACCCGGAACTTCTGCATGAAAACAAAAAAACTAAAATTATTTATTCCATTAATTCTTCATTTGACTGCTGAGGTCAAAAATCTAGATAACTTAAAGTACGTTTCACATCTTTAATGCTTCTTTTCATTCATCTTAGCTATAATTTGATGAGTCAAAACTCATCTGGATCGATTTTCACATGCCTTCCTTGTTTTTGTTGCAATTGCTATCAAATTAAGAAGCTACATAGTTGACATCGATGTGGAGCTCTTTTTATTGAGTTTTTTGGGCTGTTTACATACTCATCAAATTCATTCAAAAAGAGAATATAAGCTAAGCTCCTACTTGTTTTGAATAAAATTACTTGAAAAACAACACATCGACGAAAGCTGTGCAAGTCTTTTATCATTTCGAATAATCCTAGTCTCATATATATATAATTGTTCCATCACATTTGATTTTTAAGTGCGTTCATGTAGTACTCATGTGCTTGCCATCCAATTAAGAATAGATCTTGCAAGGAGCTGATCAATTTGTAAGAAATATGAAGTGAGTCGCTTGTAAATGATATCTAAAAAGTGTGACGTTTCAAAACAAAGAGGCATTATTCCATTTGCTCACTTTTCAATAGAAGAATTCTGTTGTAATACGATGATGGAAGTATCAAGAGACATTAAGATCGACAAAAGTGGCTGTTTTTTGATACCATTCCTTTGATATACCCCGTGCTTAGATGAATTGATAGTATTTTTAGAAAGGCTTTTGAATATAAACGAGTGACTAAATTGTTAAGTAATAATCAACAGAATAATATCTTATTCTTCCTAGAGTATTCTTGAGACTACTTTTGTCTCACAAGAGACAAATTCTCTCATATCTTTTTCAGGTATTTTTTGAAAGGAATCTAAAAAGGACCTAGAACTTAGGTAAAAAAATTGATTCACGGAACGTATTTTTCTAAAATTAAGCAATTTTCAATCAGAGCAGCTTAAGTTTAATCCACTATTGATAACAAATAGATCTATTATTTAAACTGTGCATTTTAAGCTTGTTTTGGTCAAGTTTGAAAGCGATGGTTATCTTGACGGACAAATCAATTGAATTGTGACCTTTTATATGGTTTATCATGGCCGTAATAACCTATTTGCGGATAATTTAATAATAAGTTTTTAGAGTTTTTGTATTCAAAATGACTTTTTTTTAGAACTCACATTTGATACACACATTTTTGTCGTGTACGATGTAGTAGTCAAAAATGGTCCATTCCAAAATAGGAACACTCGATGTTAAGTTAAAATAATGATACGCGAATGAAACTTTAAAGGCGACGCAATTTAATCTCGTCGTTTGTAATCGTTCAAAATTCATGTATAATGCTAAAGTATTTCATCAATATCCTAATTAATTTGAGTACAATATATTTTTGTATGGAAGATGAAAAAAGAACACCTCATTTGATTTTAAAGAAGAGCCAAAACATGTGAAAGATGATTGGATGTTTCCGTAAATGGCTCAATCGTAGGATGATATATGAATAAGCATGCTTCCAAAGAGAGCTCTCATCGCTCTTGAGAGTCACTACCTTTTATCAATAAATGAGAATGTCCCGTATTATACTCTTGCTCTCGTAATGCATTACTGGAGAAGGCATTCCTTGTCATAATTGTTTTTTAGTTATGTAGTACTATACCGTACGAAACGTCAAGTAGATTATCAATTTTCAACACCCGAGGTAAAACATTCATAACAACTGCGAAACTTATTTTTTATCGTTTTGTCTTGCATTCTTTGGTGCCTGCAGTGTGCATCCTTTGATCAATTTCTATAACTTTACGTTAATAGAAATCTCAACTTTGCAAAGGCACACCCCTGGATCCAACAAAAAGTGATCAAATTGTGTTTTTAATACAAAAGGGAGCAATCTCTTTCTGTTCAAAAATAAAAAATGGAAGGTAGTGCAGAATCTAATAATGAAACAAACCTGACAGAGTTAGGGCATAAAGTTAATGCAGACCCCTCAAATAATGACGGTTTACTTGACAATATATCTCCAAGTCAAAATGACGATAAAAGCACAAGTAAGGCCTCTCAGTCTTCAGCACCCAAAGACGATGAAAATGATGCTGAATTAGATGAACTTATACAAATGACCGAGTCCACGGATGTTGACACTTCTCTTGATAAGCTTCAGAAAAATGTTCAAGATCAAGATCTTCATACAAATCTTCCTGTAAAGCAAGAAGAAAATATTGTGAAAGAGATGCCAGAACCCAAACCGTTGGAGCCATCTTCATCAAATCACAACTCAACTGCTTCTGTTGCAGAACAGGACAAAGCTATCAATCTTGAGATTGATCTGAAAAGTTTCAAGAAGGAAGAAATCGCCCCCAAAGCAGCATCTGAAAAAAAAGTTAGTAACAAAGAGGAATTTGATGATAGTAATATCCCACCACCGATTCGAAACATTCTTGTTCACAAACCTTTGCAAAAGAAAGAAGAAACAGAGACAGGTAATACGAAAAAGCCATCTAGCTCTCATCAACAACGAAGGAAACGCCGTACCAAGACGAACAAAGTTAAATCTTCTTTCACAGCCGATAGCCCTTATTACTCAGCTTATGTTGATAAAGAAGTACAATCACTTTCCCTGTTGTCTAACACCTTGGACGATATAGTGCAAAAAGCAAGATACTTTGGAGAATGTGGAAGAGAAATGGCCGAGGCAACTCGAAATTTAAGCATCAGTTGCAAATTAGAACAACCTAGTCCTGATTTTACAGGTGGAATTTCAGGTGACCCTGAACAGGATGCCTATGAAATCTCAAGAGAAAAAATGTTTTTGAGACAAAGGAAGGAAAGTGTGGGACCAGAAATGGCTACTAGTTTAAATCTTTTAGGTGATGTAAGTATCCATTGAATTTTCTTTTTGGTCTTTGAACGAAAACAAGCATCTTAATTATGTTTTCGTTTGCTTATGAACGCATGTCACTTATTGTCTTTTTTTTGCATTTGAAGGTCCTGGATGAGATTGCAGATGCACAATTCAAAATGGTTGAGTCTTTAGTAGCCTCCCTCTGCATTCCCCTTGAAACATTTGTTGCGAACGAATACATGGAAACTACGGCATTGCAAAATGAAGCCGAACAATTCACGCAAGCAGCAGAACATGGCTTTGCCAAGTATTTGCATGGAAGACATGCAGATCGAATTAATGCTGAAAATACTTCTGAAAATGCCGCAGCCAATGCAAACAATTCTTACACTTCTTTCTCAGGTGGAAGCTCGGTTGGAGGAGGGGCTGGTTCAGGTACCAACGCTCTCTTGAATACACTTGGTAATCAATTCGGTCGTTTGAGTAGTTTAGGGCAGAGATTTTCAAATAATGTATTAAGTGGTGTCAATCAGGGTTCAATAGCTCAAGCTCCACCCACTCAGGCCTCCATGAATGACTCTAACTCGGACAGCAGTGGGAGCGATACTAAGCAGACTCCTTCTATTAGTGATTCAACGAACAACGCTAATATGATGATGGATATTGTGAATAACAATTACAAAAACGCTGACAAAGATTCAGTCATAGTCCAAGCTATTGCTGCTGCCAATCTCCGAGAAAATCTACAACAAATTCGGCTGGCTCAGGCGAATGCAGAACTTAAGCGTTTCCAGCTCTTGAGGAAAATTGATTCATTGAAAACTCGTAGAAATTTCGAATTGGGGGAATCTGCTTTAGCGTCTCTACATGGAATCCGTGCTTATTTTCATCATTGCTCTGATTTAACTCAGGGATTAAGTCCTCGTTTAACAACACTTCAGTCAAATCAAAGCGATGCACGGAAGAAGCATGAATCACAACAGCATCCATGGGAGAGTCGCGAAACTGGATTGACCATTGCTATTTCCAAGGTTGGTGTAGCAGCATCGAATGCAGGCGTGATTGTTGATGCATTAACAAAATCGACAGATATGAATCAAGTCAATCTATTAGCTGAGATGCAACCAAAATCTTTGAAAGATATAGAGGGCCAAGTTGAGTTATGGGACTTACCTAGGCATTTGGCAGAAAGTTCTTTGTATCAACGCGATCCAACACCAGGTGTTATTGTTGAGGGATGGTTGTATAAAAAGACGTCAAACCGCATGTCCTTGAATCCGTGGTCTCGTCAATGGTTCATCTTAGATAAGACTGGTGTGTATTACCTCAGAGGAAATCGAACGAAGGATATGGAACGAGTGAGAGTTTGCGAAATTCTGCTTTGCACTGTCCGTGAAACAACTGACAAAACTAAGGGTGTGCAAGGATTAAGATATTGCTTTGAAATAATTACGCCTAACAGTCGACCTTATATGCTGCAATCTTGTGGCCCGTTAGAGTATAAGTTGTGGGTGCATGGAATTCGTTCTTGTATTGAAAACCAATTGTCAAATGGATCTAGCTTGAACACCATGGCTTTGGAAAGAGAACGTAGCGATATTGGAGATTCAAACAGTCAAACTAGCCAAAAAATGAATTCCATTAGTAGTACAAATGTTGATTCAAAGTCTTCAAAGCGTAACCAAGGGAGTGATAAAAGTGGCGGAAAAGGAAAGAAAGAAATGTCGGCTTCACAAAGACTTAGAAAGCGACGAGGACGAAAGAAAAAGGAACCACAAGGAACAGGAATCAAATTCACAAATGACTCTGATCCACAATTTTATATCCCTGGGGACAAGAGTGGAGATGACGATGACGAGGACGACGACGAGTATGATGAGGCATATGATACCAATCAAAACCAAATCAGTAGCGTTGCCTTCAAATATGGTCAAAACACTAACACAAATGCTCTTAAATTCAGAAATCCTCTAGTTAGTAAGATTTTACACCTGAATAAAAACTGTGCCGACTGCAATGCTCCCAATCCAGATTGGGCTTCATTGAATATTGGAATAATGCTTTGTATCGAATGCAGCGGTGTGCACAGAAGTCTTGGTGTACATCTGAGTAAGGAAAGTATTCAAATATTAAAACTTTATTGAATCATTGTTGCGAATTCTTAAATAATATATTTATTGACACCTTTCCATAAATATAGGTACGATCTCTCACTCTCGACGACATAAGCAAATCTGAAGCACATGTTCTGCTTTCGCTAGGAAACAAGAAAGTGAATTCTATTTGGGAAGCAGGTATCAACTTGCAAAAGGGATGGGAAAAGCCAAAGCCTAGTGATTCACGTAAGATAAAGGAAGACTGGATCAAGTCCAAGTATATGTGGAAAGGTTTTATTGAATACCGACCCGAAGATGGGCGTGAGTGGAAAGATCGAGAGAGAAAATTTAGTGATGTCATTTATGAAGCAGCTAAAGTTGCCGACATACTGAGAATTGCAGAAGCTATTGCGAAGGGTGGCAGTCTCGAATGGAAGAATGAAGAAGAAGGGGGAAAAACTGCATTGCATATATGTGCGACTTCAACGGAAAAAGTAGTCGGTAACACTAGTTCATCGACTGATGCGAACGCCACAACAAAAGAAAAAACTTTGGTTCAAAAACTTCAAGAGAGTAAAAGCTTGGATGATTTGGATAATATTTTGGATGTTGAAAATGCGGATAAGGGTAATGAAGAAGACCACGAAGCAGATTCAAGTACTCTAGAGAGAATAAAATGTGTAGAGTTCCTAATTCAGAATGGAGCAAAAATAGACACGAAAGACGCAGAACATCAATCTGTTTTAGATTGTGCATTACTTGAAAATGCTCCAAGGGAGATGATTGAGTACCTAGCTGCAAAGGTAAACATAACCAAATAGTCATTTTTCAATTTCGACACTTTTGCTCAAGTATTGGGAAGTGAAATTCATTTTATCGATAAGATGAAACAATTCAAGTTTTGGTGCAACTCACGATCGCTCGAAATACCATACTCTAAAAGCAATATAATTTAAATTTTGCTTATATTTACTCCCTTCTTATACGAGTACTTTCAATTCCCTTTGATGTCAATCGTGTGCAATAATATCTTCTAGATGTATATGCCTTGTTCAAAAGTATAAACATATTTCTACAAAAAGTATTGTCACTGACAATCAAGCTTATAATGAAATATTTCGGTGCTGTCGTACTCCAGAGGCCGGAAGGTAACAATAAGATTCGGACATTGTTGATTTATCGTGTACCGAATGAATTCTCTTACTTGATTAGTTACTATTATCTAAGAGACCGACGACCTTTCTCACATTATCGGAAAAGATTTACATATTCATTGATGAAATCCCCACACCTTAACCACAAAACAGCAAAAAGACAGAGTAAAAAGGCAATAACCATTGCTGAAGACGTATCTTCCATATAAGTGTCATTGAGAATATTATCCTTTTCATCGAAAGCGTCTAGGCCACATTTAATCTTCCATGCGTCTTGAGATCTTCGGGAAAAAGATTTAAAATCCCCATTTCCATTCCATTCCGCAAAAGTAACACTTTGAACAATTCCTTGCACAGCATCAGTTTCACCTGTAAAATCTAATCCTATCATTTCATCTGAACTTGGAGCTATAACATGAATTGGACTTCTTATGAGGTTATCTAAGTCGCCTGATTTGCTTTGAAAATATCCTCCTTTCATGAATTTGGTTCTATTTTGCAAAACAAGACGTCGCCGTTCCTTACCGCCAAACATAATAGCTTTCAACACAGATTCAAGAGCAGGAGCAGCACGCACTTCCGGTGTGACCCCAATTGTTATTCCATCTAGAACTGAACGAAGTGTTTTTGACATGGCAAGAGAACGAGCTAGACATTCTACTGTTTTAATCTCTACTGCATGATGTGCTTCTGCTTCTTCCTGAAGAGTTTTTTGACCTGTCATGGAGATTTTGCTGCCCTTGGCTTCATTCTCGGATTTGTTTGTATTGGTTTTTGGGTCAGTAACTTGAGTGTCTTCATCATTTCTCCCTGCCTTTTTAGATATTCTATCTACAACAAGGTGTATCTTAGTGCGAAAGGTCATTTCATTCTCATTTGAAGACGCGTTAGTTTCCTCGTTGGTTTTTGTTTTCTTAGTTGATTCTGAAGTTGGAGATCCTTCTTCAGTAGAAAGGAGAACAAGAGATTCTCCAAAGTGTTCCATTGCTCTGGATACAGTAAGTTCGACCATCGTTTGAAAAGCACTTTGCGTGTGATACATATGTGGTTGCCATAAAAGATAGAGAATAACAAAATTTTCTTCGTCTGTCTTAAGGCTTTGCATGGTTTCATGCTCATATTCATCATCTTCCACAGCCTTTTTTTCGTCAATTTTTGCATAGTAAGGATGATCTTGTTCATTCAAAAATATGATCGATTTGGCGTTTTGCTCTATTTCACTAAGCATGTAATATCGTTCCACACTGTAACGAGGAAGTCTCTTGGTAGTTATCATGGTAACAGTCATTTGCTCTCTTAATTCATCTTCTGTGAGAGCGCTACGCGAGCGAAGTATGCAGGATGATGATCCAGATCTTCTCATTCTTAATTATTAGTTTTTCTTTCAATTTTCTCACATGGAAAGACAAGAATCAAAGAACTAAGTTTCTCATTTCAAGTCAACAAACTTAAAATGCATTCTCTGATAAATTATATGTTTACGTATGGTATCAATTTAAAATCGAATCATTGAACTTCGTCACCATTAGAATGGCTACATCATTCAATCTCAATCTACACGATGTCAAATTTTGTGATTTACTCTCCAGAAGCTACGTACCCCAACCAATGTTCATACGACAAGCTCCACAAGTAACATTTTTGTGGAAAAAAGGTTGAAGTGCAACCTCCGTGACGTCATATTTCCAATGAATCGTGTACAGTCTACATTCAATTACAATAAAGAGGTAAAAGTAATACTACCGTACCTAGTTGAAGTTATTCAAAAATGCGTATTTTTTGAAGTTGGCTTTACTTGTGACACAAACAAATCTACAAACAAACAAACATACACAAGATAATAACCGTTGATGTAATTAATTAGGAAAGTCAAACTAAACCTGAAATAATAATATTGATTTCGAAAGTCCCACATTTAGGAGCGTTCCAGCTCGCAATGATAATTCAAGCAAAAAATGATGTAGCATCAACAAACACTTGTAAAAAAAAAGAAGACTAATCAAAAGCCATGGATCAGAACTCTGTAGTTTTCGACCCCTTCAACGAAAATGAAGATGAACACGATCAATCACAGCCAATTAACACATCTCTGAGCAATATATTTAGTGAATCGTTTGATACTAGCTTCGAAACATCGTCGTTTCATTTTCAAGCATCTTCCAACAATGAATCAAGATCGAGATATCTTAGGAATGAGGAATGGGACACAAGTTTTTCGTTTGATGAAAATAGCCAGGCCTTTGTAAATGTCGAAAAGCAGAGTATTCAAGTGGCACTTGACGAAGAATTAGTGTGTATGCATAACAGCATAACTAGATCCTCTTCCTGCACTTTGAAAGGAACCTTAATGGTAAGTTCGTTCCATTGTTTATAACAAAAAAAGCGGATTCTTTATCAAATTCTTGACGACAACCTAAACATCATCTTAACATCACTTTTATGTATCTGAAAGTTGCATGAAATGACTGGACTTCAAGGAAATAAATTCTTTTTTATAGTCAAGAACCCCCGACAACAAATAGAAAAAATATCTCCATGCAGCCCTAATCATTCATTAGATCTTCGCATACATCGGCTCAGTAATGATATGAAAAGCCGATATTATTTTGACGAGCGAGATACTGTTTTTCAAGTACAAGTTCCATCCTCTATCGCCAATATAAAATTTCCAATGAAATTGTTTTCCTACTGTTGCCCAAGATTTATCAATCAAATGCCAATAGTAAGTATCTTGTGTGACCGATTTTATTTTTTACTTTGGCTGGAAAACCAATTTAATTTTGGATTACAATTCATCTTTGGGGCGGATAGATGGTTCAAAATAAAGTGCGCCTATCTAATAATTTATGTCGTGTGGCTATACAAATAAGATCAAATTCATCAATTGAATCTAAGCTGACAAAAATGACAGTTTTAATGACGGTACCAAAATCAGTAAACGGAGAAACTGTTAGAATGTCTCACCAAGGAGGTGTATGGGATTCTTTAAAACGTATTATTGTATGGAATTTTGATGACATGGAACCAGGAAGGACTTTGATCTTACAATCTTTGTTTGAATTTTGTGAAGCCATAGATGAGAACAGTGCAGAGGGTCCTCGTACCGTCAACTTCCCTGTTTTAGTAAGATGTGATTCAGTGAAAGGACATTTGAGTGGAATGATGGTTGAAACTATAGATACGGATTTATCTTCGTCCAGTATTGAAAAAACAATTTCATCAACGTTCAGAGTTCTATATCGAAAAGTGTGAGCTACACTTGAAGGCAAATATGATGTATATAAAGGTAATTTTTAATTTCTAATACTGCTGAAAAAACTTTATAGCGTAAAAAACAAGTTTTAAAGATGATAATATATAAATGGAAATAAAGAAACGACAATGTTCTACTTGCTTCATATGAAAATTCCTTCCGACCCATGTGATTTTAGATTTTGTGAAGCTATTTGTAAGATGCCTGGAGCAGGTAAAATAATTAGGCAGGGACACCTGGACTAGTTGGAAGTGGTAAGGGTGCTTCATAACCTCCCAATTGACTTGGGTCTACACTACTCCCGTCAAATGGTGCTTCTGAAAAGGCTGTACCAGCCACTGATCCAGCATAGGCTGATTGAGCCATTGAAGCACTACCGCGCGTGCTGGAAGAATTAGTATTCCCAGATGCTAGTTTCGCATGTCTCCTTTGTCTTTGTCTTTCCTGCGCTCGTTTTGCACGAAAATAATTCCCTATACACAAAACCGTTATGAAGCCCACAAGAAACCCGACAAATACAACAGCCTAAAGAAAATTATTATTAACGACAAACATGGAAAAGAAGATGGTCAGTTATCCTCTTGCGTGTGCAATGAAAACGATGTTTTTACCATTCAAATCGCTTTTAAAATAGTCACAAAATAAACCTACCAAAACTACTTCAAATATCGATCTTCCCCTTGATCTATATGTCATTTCTCACACTTTTATATTGATATAGGACCAAAATCGGAAACAAAATTCTGCACCGCTATCCTTTCTCACACAAACTCCTGTTCGTCTATAATTTATTTCTCTTTTAAAAGGTAGAGCTCAACGTTCAAATGAGTGTCTAACAGATTATTGCTTGGTAAACTGCATTTAAGTATTCATTATAATTTAGTTAAAAAGCGTTTTTGAAGCTTTATTTACAGTGAATAAAACCGTTAAATTTAAAAAGGACATTGTCATTTTGATATATGTGCATTGATACACACGTCAGCAAAGCAAGTACCGTAGCGTACTTATTTAATTATTCACTTTTTATTGAAAATAGCTACGGTACTTCCATCCTATTTTGATTTTCATTTAGATTTCATTGAAATTATTTGTTGGCTTGATTTTCTTCTTGCAAAATTTCTTTTTTACGGTTTCCGTCACAATGTTTATTATATTTGTCATTTGAGGATATTTGACTTTTACCTTATGATAAGATTCTTTTCTATGGGACATACAGCCGCTCCTCTAAAAAATTAGGTTATTGATATAAGCTCAATTAAATCATCAAGGCGTTTCTTTGGTGGTTTCCCGTTCAAAAATAAGAGGCACAGCTAAAGATTGTTCAAAGAGTGTATTATTAGAGCACGTCATCCATTAGAGCCATGACAAACTAATATAAACTTCATATATCTGAAACTTACCAATCGCTGCTATAACTAAAGTTCCAGCTTTCGAAAGAATATTGTTAAAATGATCTCCTACGTTTTGAAAGAAACTCAATTTGTCTGTCTCCTTCGAAACATATGATTTCTTATCTGAAGAGTCTTTTGATAAATCATTTTCTAATGAAATTTTTGAGCTGGGATACTCACTTTTGTTTGGAGGATAATCGACGTCACTAGCTTTATTATCCCAAACTTCTTCCGATTCCCGTTGTGATTGGGTTGAAGAAGTCTTCGTCTTAGTATTTTTCTTTGCTATGGGTTGAGAGGGTGGTATACCTGTTCTGAGAATACGTTGAGAAGCAGATTCTTTTTTTTCATTCTCGCGATTATTTAATTTAGGCCTAAAATCATAATGGAACATTTTTTGAAACTGATTTAGAGATTCCACTTGCTGATCTCTTTTAATTTGACCACTTTCATGCATAAATCGACCTGTGCATCCAAGTGATTCACTACCAGAGAAATACGGCAGACAATGATTTTTTGTATGCGGTTAGATGAAACAATTTGTCAACAGTACCTTCAAATTTATATTCTATCACTCACCCATTAACATATTTATTAGCAGAAAAAAATTCGATCATATCAATTGATATGTATTTTGGTTTTACATAGGACATCATTAGAGAAATATCAACTGTATTTTCAATCCACGAATTCAATAATGGAAATGAAGCTAAATCTAGGCCTTTTAGACCACTGAGAATGAAATGATTTGAGGAACGTTGGTTAGAATGACGATCATCTAGTACTGTGATGCAAAAACATACCTGCTCTCACTTAAAGGAGTCACTTTAAACTTATATTTGGGCAATCTCTCCATAGTCACATTCAATGTAGAAATATATGGATATGTGGGCGACGACGTTATGGATAGCTCCAAAGATGTTTGAACATCAAGAGAATTAATTGATAGCTTTGTTGTGGGTAGCAAGGCATAGTCTAAATTGGAAAGTTTAATATCTTCAAAGTATATAGTCCCAGACATCTCATTAGAATGTTGAAGGTGTAAGAGGGCATGGATCATTTCATATGGCACTTACCGAGAACAATATCCGAGTCTTCTAGCATCGCATCTACATCCATACGCAAATTTATAACTTCGCCCTCTTTTTCAACACTTTGTACAAGTATACTGCGAATGATGGGGGCTGATGTTCCAAGTGTTATCGAATCAAGATATACATATGCAATATCATTCGGTTGCATATATGATGTACTCTCCATAGCATCGATTAGTGCTTCACCAAGATAGGAAGAAATGAGAGGCTCTAGGCCACCATATGAGATATTACCAGCGCAAATACAGTCGCGTTCATGTCTTCCACAAGGACATCTATTCGCTGAATTATCATAAATTGGAAAATTCACTCTCCAGACTTGCTCTAATAATAAGTTGAACCATGTAGCCGATTCTTTAGAAGATGATGCAGGATCACGTATCGTATTTATCGCCTCCCTAAAACCAGCAACTTCAGCTTTTCTAAATGATCAATATTTATTCAAGTAAGAATTCATGAGATTGAATCGACGATTAATGCTTTAGACGATAAAAATCTCTTACCGACGTATTTCGTTACTTCTTAATTGGGAGTTGCGAGATACCGAAATGAAGGCAACTATATGAATACCTGCAAGAACTGAATGTCTAGAAATTATCACATTGATTATGGATGAAATAGTCCAAAGAACTAATCGCACAGGAAGGAGTAATAATGCAAAGAATGTGTTTGCATTTGATTTAGTTCTGGCAACAAATTCATTATCGCTCCTTCGGAGAGACGTGAAGGTATGTAATATACCATGTTCTCCCTTGCAAGAAATCGATTTTTGTTCACTACCATCTTGCGGATTTGTTTCTTCTTTAAGAGTACTTTGCTTTTTCTTTGGAAAAGTGAGAAACATAATAGTTGTCAAATATAACAAAATGTTTACCCCAAGAATGTGATAACCTAGACTTGGGATACCTTCAACTTCAGAAAAGAGGTAATCAAATAAAATATTTCCTTCGCTTAAAAAGGTGGCTAGAATACCATCGCTTTGTTGATGTAAATCGTGTTTTGTTAGATTTTGGTCAGAAGGTGTATCATGATGTTTTGTTTCTTCATATCGTACGTAAATTCTTTTTTCTGGTTGTTCTATTTTCGAATCAATCTGTTTCAAAGTTTCAAGAAGTCTTTTGGGATTTCTTTGCCTTCTTTTCGGTACTTCTTTCATATCAAAATTTAGTTCAGATTGATGTTGGTGAGGAGTAAAGATATCTGACAAACTACCGACAAAATCCTCAACGACTCTCACTGTATCTTCAGCAATGCCTGCTGTAGAGGATGTAATTGTTTCCGTTGCTGACCCAACCAAAACTATTGAATCTCCAATACCATGAACGACACTACCTAAAAGTCTTATAGATGATTATGCCTATCTGTCAGGAAACACCTTACTTAAAGTAGGCCATTATAGCTTGTTAGGACGCAAAAACTTACCTAACTGTCTTTCCAGTGACGGCTCTTGTGCTTTTTAGTAATCCATTATAAGTTCCCGTATTTTTTCGATAATTCAATTGTAATCCTTCATATTCAGTGCCTATAAGAGAAGAAGTGAGTGGCCTTTTCTCCACAAATATTTGCTTTTCTCGTCCCTCAATAGAACTCCCGATAGAATCAACACCAACGCTTACTGACTTCACTGCTTTCCCTGCTAATTTCATTGTTGATCCAGCCACACCTGCTGTAGTATCACCCACTATACGAACTGAATCCGCGACTAAACCTACTGAAGATGATATAAATCTAAATGATGCTGAAATTAGTTTTGCCCCCTCTTCCAATTCTTCATCTGTGTATTGATGATGAGACATAGGGTCTTTCATTTCTACTGGTACCCTATATGGTAATTCTCTAGATATTAATGCACTTTTTATTTTTTCATTCAAAATGCTGGAATCTGCACCTTTCGGTTGACGTCCTAAATTTGAGTCAGAGTTGCTATTTGGTTTAGACGTTAAACTGCCATCAAATCTCTTCCCAAATGCTCTTTTATCTTTTTCAGAGGAAATCGAACTCGAGGTCGCGAGGCCTAAAAGAGCTGTCGATGATGAAGTGGATGAAGCAAAGTAGACAAGTTTCTTTCGGATCCCATTCAGAAACTTACGTTTCTTTTCAGCTTTCGTGATTTTCTGATTTTCTTCATAAATGTTTGAGTACACACGTGAAGATACTTCATCTTTAATCGAACTTAGAATATTTCTTCTAAAATTAGGTTTCTCATTTTTCTCTGTGTTTCTGACGGGTTTATTTTTTTTTGTTTCCACTTGATTTGGACAGCTTTCGCTGCCATCTTCGAACCCAAATTCCGTCGCTTCGTGAGTGCTTTTTAGGATTATCTTGGGTCCTACAAGCCCAATTTTAACAGGACAACATGGTTCAATGCAGATTGAACAAAAGGTTATTAGCGTAAAAGTAAGAATTGTTCGAGTCAGACGAACACATGAATGGAACATTTTATCAAGATTCTTCCGTCATGATATCTCATACATCAATCAATCAACTAACTGTGTTACTTCTTCTATGAAAATGTTACTTGACGGAAGTTAGCCTACCAATTTTCCGTACGGTATCCCTAAATGGTATCATTTGAGATGGTACCATAGGATACCATCCTCGAAGGAACGAAAAACTAAGATATACATGATGTGTCTTAGATACCACTTCTACGAGAAAGGGGTACATAATTTAGATTATTTGTCTTGTACCTCTACATATGGTACCTTATGCTGTTTGTTGTTTGTTGTGTTTGTTTGTTTGTATTGTTAGTTAGTAGTAAGTAGTAGTATT
>Ga0209092_10001082_pt1 | contig 27395 bp, 12 predicted proteins | sample FraStrMetagenome_FD_187446 | JGI IMG/M metagenome (GOLD analysis project Ga0209092, IMG submission 187446) | Marine eukaryotic phytoplankton communities from Arctic Ocean - Fram Strait ARC3M Metagenome (SPAdes) (version 2) | ecosystem: Environmental > Aquatic > Marine > Oceanic | place: Fram...
ATTTCTGTTAGAGGTGTGAGGAGAATTGTTTCAATATGTTGAAGTTGAGAAACTGGAAAAAAGCTGTGATGATAATAATATTAATAATAATTAGAAACAGAGAGTTACTCCTTCCATATTGCGTTTTGAATCATTGATATATGTGTCACTGTAATATAGTTTCTAATTCCCAGTGTGCTTTGAGCTCTTTGAGGGGCTTTCTTTTGCTTATTAGAGTTTAAGAAAGGCTTCATTTAGTTTTGTTGGAAAAAGTAGTGAACATTATTATACATATTGAAATAAATGAGAAAATTATTCGAATGACTTTTGTCTTCTTTTCTTTCTTTTTCTTCTCTCTTTTTTCATCTGGTATAAAATAGTATCTCTCTCCTCTTTCGAAACTTTTATTCCTTGCGCCTTTATATTCATAATATGTTGTAAGAGAGTAAGAACTATAATTTGAGAAAACGAACGAAAACAATCTAAAAATATTGATAATACTCACTTCTTTCATAGCAACAACGAACGCAATTTCAATTTTATCTATCATATCATCAGAGAGTTCTGAGTCATTATTTTGACCGTCTCCTAATTTTTGATTTCCACTTTCATAGAATACCTCTCCTATTATTTGAACTGCACTGGCTCTTCTTTTCCACTCTTCTTCTTTTATAGTTGCATCGACGAATAGTTTCTTGCAAGCATTTTGAATTGTTCGAGAAATATCTTTTAGTATGATGGACAATGATAGATCAAAAATATTTGGGATTGTTTCTTCCATCGACTCTCCTAGCATTTTAGCGAATTCCCTTTTGGAGTTGTCTGACATTTGTTCTCTAAATTTCACATTGTTTTGCTGTTCGTATAATTTGACAGTTTTTATGGTGGACTTGACACTATCTTTTACTACTCCGAATGTTTTTCTTGTAATACCCCAATTATCTTTCATTGAATGAATTTTTTTTCTCGTTAAGTTGGAAGCATATTTCATGGGTATAATATGATAGGAAGATAAAAATGTACGAGCTTGTGAGACTATAGCTGAGCCTATAGTTTTTAGTAAGATTCCTCCATATTCACCCTTACAAAGTTCCTCTGCTTCTACCCGGCATGTTTCAATGAATTCTTCTCTGTTCATTATCCCATTAAAGAATGGGGTGATCTTTTTTTGAAGATGGATCCCAATATCAACTTCTCTTAAGGATTGCATATTATCATACATTTGCGTCGTATTCAAATCTCGTTTGTATCCTTGATCTAAAATCATCCTATCCAAGAGCATAACGAGTCTTAAATTCCCGACATACTTTTGCATTTTTGGCGTTAATCCATACAAAATCGGGAAAAAACGATAAACGTCAACATTTTCATCTCTAACGATGTGACCTCCACCACTTTGATCATAAACTCTCCGTGAGTTTTCGTTTGATAATGTTTCATAAGCTTTATGTATAGCATTAAAGTTGTCGGTTGCTTCCTCCGAATTGGATCCCAAATTTTTATCAGGATGAAGTTTTTTCGCTTTCTTATGATAAGCTTTCTTAATTTCGCTGGAGGATGCATCTATAGCAACTTCCAATAGCTCATAAAAATCATTTTCGAGTATATTATTATTACTACCACTGGATCCATTTTTTTGTTTACGTTTTTGAGATATACTTTCTTTCATGGATTTCAATTCATGTTGTAAAAAATAGTAACGCCATTCAGCATTATCTGGATCATAAATCTGACCCTTGTATCGACATCTCATAGCATTCGGTGTTTTCAATATTCCTGACAATATTTGATTTAATCCCACCAATGCACTCACTAACGGATAACCCACTCCCGATAAAACACCTGCAGCGACACCCATAACAAAACCCGAAATCCTTCCTTTGGGGAATGTCAACGTCAGCATTATTGGAAAGCCAAAAAAGGATGTCAATCCAGTAAGGACGCCCTTCATAATAGTTTTGATCGCACGTGTAGAACCCTGGATAACATCTCGGGGTGGAGTTTCATATCGGAAAAGAGTTGTTAAAGGTATATCTTTAATTTTATCAAATTGGAAACCATTGGTTTTCGTGGTTGTGGTATAGTTGGCATTAGCATTGGTATTGGTATTAGAGTTGGCATTGGTGTTTTCATTTCCACTTTCCATGTCAGGCTTATAGGATGAAGTTTTGCCATTGACAAAATTAGAGCTAGTGATGAATAGGAAAAGAAGAAGAAAGAAACATTGTATTTTCTTGTTTCCTCTACTGAAAGCAAAACTAGATTTCATCCTTGCATCCGCAGAAGTTATCGACTGAAATAGATGTGATTTTGTATAAGTTATTTATTCCAAAGAGAGCGAAAGAGAGAGGTTTATGATGTGAATCAACAATTCAAGTGGGCCTTGAACTTTCTTTCCATTTGAAAAATGCTTTAGGACGTAGAATTCCGTAGAAAATATATTGCCTAAATTCCCTCATGATCTTTTATTATTTTTTTCTACTTGCACAAGTCCTTGTGATGTTTTGTTCAACAACATGAATGTATTTAATCAAAATATTCAACTACTGTGAATAACTACTTTATTGAACTTGAGAAGATGAAAAAAATGCACATTTAGTCTTACTATCGTAAAGTTCTACGGCAGTAGGAAACATAGATAGGAGTGAACAGCAGACACAAAGTTAGCACATTTAACTGCTGCTGGCCATCGATCAATGGCCATAAAAACAAAAAGAACAATTTTTCCTTTTTTATTTATTTGAAAGCCGAAGTTTTCCTTTCATTAAGCTTGGAGCATCCTTGAGTGTTCCAATTACGAACCAAATATGCCAACCGCCATAGATGCAGCATCTCAACGTCGTCAAACACGTCTCCGAAGAGAATATTTATACCGTAAATCCCAATCTGACGCCTCCAAAGGGACCTATGAACAAAAACGTCTCGTAAGAGAAGCATTGGCGAGTGGAAAAGCGATTCCTACGGAAGTTCGTGCCAATTATGACAAACTTCAAGCCGAAATAACTGCTGAAGATTCCAAAACCTCCATTGCCAAAACTCATATTGATGATGAATATGGAGATGCTGGTCTCAAAGATCCACTTGTGTGTGTCACAACTAGTAGAGATGCCAGTTCCCGTTTGAAACAATTTGCCAAGGAGGTTAAGTTACTCATTCCTAATGCGACACGAATTAATAGGGGTAATCATCGAGTAGATGAACTGATGGAAAGTTGTAGACAAGGGGGGTTTTCGGATGTTGTTATTGTTCAGGAAACTAGAGGAGAGCCAGATGGATTAGTTGTTTGTCATTTACCATTAGGACCAACAGCATTTTTCTCCTTGAGTAATGCAGTATTACGACATGATTTAGAAGGTGGAGCATCTCCTATGTCGGAATCGTATCCTCATATAATTATGAATAATTTTAATACTGACCTTGGAAAGCGAGTTGGAAATATACTCAAATGTCTTTTTCCAGTTCCAAAGCCTGATACTAGAAGGATAGTCACCTTTTCCAATGATAACGATTTTATCTCCTTTCGTCATCATATGTATAGTAAGACTGGTATGGACAATGTCACTTTGCATGAAGTTGGTCCTAGGTTCGAAATGAGATTGTACCAAATAAGATTGGGTACCTTAGAGCAGAAAGATGCTGAAACAGAATACGTTCTTAGACCTTATCAAAATACAGCCACAAAAAGGCAAATACTTTAGGTTTATTTTCATATAATTTGAGACATAAAATTGTTTCTCAAATGTTTTCTCCTATAAATCGAACAAATTAATTCTTATTCATCTTGGAACTTTTGTGATGATAGATTTCATGAATAATTCAGGTGTCTTTATCTATCAATAGAATAATCAGTTCAGGCAATACATTTTACAATTTTCCTTGATTTACACAAACCCTCGCCAACTCAAGCTAGAGTGTCAACTTCAAAAAAATGACCCCTGATCTGACGAATATTCATTCCTTCTCCATTAAAAGTTGTATTTAAAAAAAGCAACGTTTTATAACGTACGTAATGACAATATGCCTAATTGATTCATTGAATGTCAGGCTACAATTTAGAAAAGTGTAAGTGACTCCTTTTTTGTTAAAAATGTGTCCATGTATCTAGAGAAGTTTCTACAAACGTGAGCTTGGCCTAATAATAGATAAAGTTTCTTCCACAAGGACATCAAAGAATGACAGGAAAAAGTATCTTTTAATGGATGAACAAATGGAACCATGATATACAGCCCATCTCAAGCCTTAACTGAGCTCTTATCTTCATATCTTGAATTTGACTTAAAGCAACTTCAATTGGGAGTTTGGAGTGGTGATTTACAAATCAAAGATGTCCAACTTAGACGCGATGCATTTTTCCCGCTCTTAAATCCTCCTCAGTCATCATCCTCCACATCTTCTCCTTTTTCAAGGACGAATACTCAAGGCGAATCGAATGATGCAACGAATGCATTAAACGATGGTTCCAAACTCCATTTACTCAGTGGTACTATTGGTCAACTACATATTCAAGTTCCATGGAGGCTTCTTGTCAATGGGAGTGGTCGAGTGGATGTTGAAATGTCAGATATTCAAATTGTTCTTGGATTTCAATCCTCACTTTCAGAAACTTCCAATTCTGAAGAGGAGGGGCCATCTGATTTTGTCAGTTCCGAATCTAACGCTCAAGATCATCTTAATGTGAATGAAGAAAAAGTTCAAAAAGATAGAGAAGAAAAACAGCGTCTTATAAGAGAAGCTGAAAAATGTCTGCTGTATAAGATGCCCATTCCACCACCAAAACGTAATGAAACGAATTTAAATGATATCTATAAATCTTCAACTGATACATATACTCAACAAAAGTCAGAAACCAAAATGGGCCTATTGGAACGTTTAATGAAAGGCATGGCTTCGTCACTCATGTGGAAAGTTTTATGTGGACTTCATGTGAATATAAGGAACCTTAATGTCGTTTTAGTCATAGACGAAGTTGAGATTGGTATGACTTTTGATTCTCTCATTATTGGAGATAATGACATTCCAATAAATGGAAATGAAGACCAGAAACAAAACAACTTTACATTGTCACTCTCCAAAGATATTCAATTTCATAGGTTAGGTCTATTTATTCGACAATCAAAACATGAAACTGATTATCTATCTCAAGAAGATAGTCAATATAGTGATTGTACCAAGAATACAACTCTTCCCCAGGAAAATAATTATATTCTTCAACCTGTGGACTCAAAAATATCTATCCAAATATTTAACAAGTTAACAGAAGGTACAGTAGATACTGAAGCAAAAGATGTCATTGTTGGTAAAGAAATATCCATGGAGAAGGTTGTTGACTTGATTGAAAGTAATGATGATGATGATGATGATGAAGCTTTTGTGGATGCCAAATCAGAAATATCGGAATTGATAGATTATGACATATTTATGGATGCAACGGATAATGAAGATGATGAGGTAAATCGTGTTGATCCAAACATTGAACTGTCGCTTCAAAATACTAAAGTTCAAGGGCAATCGGTTACAAATGATTCGAAAGCACTCACATTTCAACAAGGAGAATTACGGCTTGTTGCTCATTGGGCTATCGAACATGTTACTACCATTATCATTCCAGAGAACTACAATCTCATAAGCTTATTTTTATGTGAACTTGAGAAAGTAAAAAATGGAAGACCAAGTGACACAATACAGTCGTGCCTTGAAAATCAAAAAAGTATATGCCTTGATTATGATGATTATACTCTTTTATCAAATCTCCGGACAGGCAATCACTTTCCTCCCAGTAGTGATAAAACAAAAGTCGTCATAAAGCAGTGGTGGCAATATGTATTTTTAAATGTGATTCGTGAGATACGACAGCGGAAAAAGATGATATACAGTGATAAGAAAAATAATGTACCATTCTCAGTATTGATGAAGCAAAAAGAAGAATATCTCGAATGCTATTCAGAGCTTTTCGAACCATCTAACCTAAGAAGTAGTGATGAAAAGATCCTGAGGAAATTATGGATGCTTGAAGATAAGCTTTTTGTAGAACAGATTTTATTATATAGATCCATAGTTAGGTCGAAACACTTACTCCCGTCACTTATGACTAAAAGAGACCCTAACCTAGCGAGTAGGGTTCGAAATCTTGCGCATTATGATGATTTACAAGAAATTCAAAGCACGTTAAGGATGAGAGAGGGACATAATTTCAGTCATGACGAAAAATTGGATGCGGCAACATATGTTTCTCCATCAAAAACTTATGGCCATTTACCTCCTTTACATCAAAATAAGCCACCTAGCCGAAAGAAATATAGAGAGAGATTAACACAATCTAAAGGACATAAGAAAATCTCTTCTCTTGATACTAGAGTTAGTTCCATTTTTGAGGATATATCAGGGAAAAAAATACCAGCAATTGCTCAAAGCACGCCGGTTACATCTTTTGCACGAGAAACTGAAGGGAAAACAACTTATTTTTTTTCTAGTTTACTTCAAAGCTTTAACATCATAGTCAGTCAAGATTCGCATGAAGACAAATATAAGGATGAGCATTTATCAGGAGAAATGAATGAAATGCATCTTAGCAAAGATTATATCAATATTCAAGGAGTCTCATACGAGGTGTTGCTTCGTGTCTGTCTTGAGAATGTGAAGGGATTTTTAAAAGGTCAAAGCCATTCTAAAAGATACGCGTCTGCTTTTGTTCGGTCAGTATCATTGATTGGTCTTGGCCAGACGCAACTACTAAGGTCCCAGCCAAAAAAAGGTAATCAAGGGAGAAAAAATAAAACAGCATTTGACGAAGATTTCCAGAAATTAGATTTTGAACTTGGAAGTGCGTTAAGTGAAGAAAATAATCTTAGCCATGCACTCTCCATCTATATTATTAGTCAAAATAAATCTATAATGAAGGAAGAAATAGAAAGAGAGACATCCATCGTTATGAATGTGTACAAATTTGATGGCAAGCTAGATCTTTCAACAATAAAATCTCTGGGTGATTTTTTCACAGACTTGATTGAATATAAACGACCTTCACATCTCCTTCCTCCTTTGAGTTTGGAAGAAGTAACAAAACTTTTCAAAATTCATACTCAACATGATTTTGGGTCATACATTCCTCCATTTGAAAATAAGCAAAGAATCTTCGTTCAAGTCACATGTTATGGTATTGATTTATTGATCCCAATTGAAAGCGACTCGGTCGCTAATGATTGTAATAACACCTTAGGAAGTAAGGAGACTTCCGCTCGTCTAATTGTCAGTGTAGAAATGATAAATTATTTCTATGAAATTTGCTCAGAGATGTGTCCATCGTCCTCATCAAATTTCAAACTAAATAAAATCAAAGAGCTTTCTAAAGCAACGACAAAAGTATCACCTGACGGTCTGCAAGAAGATTCCATCGCAAATTGCAATTTACGGCGGAAATCGAGTTTAAGTAATATATCAGACTTAAGTGAGAATGATTCATTATTAGGATGTGAGATTCCACAGCAATCTACATATAAAGATCTACAATGTAGATTTTTGGATCTTGGCACAGAGATCAAAGAGTATCCTGGATTATCATCGACACAAGAGGTGAGTTAATCTCTTGCTTCTATTGATTTTTAGCAATGAAATCTCATTTTGGATTTGTTCATTTTTATATTGAAGGTATTTATAATTCATAATCTGAATGTGCAAGTTTATGATGAACGTAGTTTAGAGCATTTCTCTATACTGGAATATCCATTTGATATCGAAATATTAGTTTCTGCAAATTCCCCCAAAGAATTGAATGTGCAAACATCTAGAAGAATACTTGCCTCAGGATCAAGTGTCAAAACTATTTTGTCAGAAAAAAGACTAACACACCTCAGCAATCTGATCAATTCTTACAACTCAATAAGTTCTCGGTCGTATAATCAAAGCAAAACGAACGATTTGAAGTCACAATCCAAATTATTTCACATGAATAGTGTATTGTCAGCTATAAATGTTACGGTCTTAGACTTTCAAGTATTGCTCGTACTTGATCCTATTGATGATAGCAAGCAAGCAATGATGAATGAAAGAAAACTTCAAGAAATCATTTTTGAGGAATGTATTTCAGATTTTCTTTCTCAATATGCTTGTTTTGATTTGGAATCTCCAATAAATGATTCTATTGAAATGATAATGTTTCTTTGTCGTGACAGACTTTGTGAATTAGGACTTACTATTGTTGAAGCACAAACCTGTATTGAATGTGCACGCCTAACTTTTCTTGAAAATGTCGCTGAAGTTTTGGGCACATTTAATCCTGATGATACCAAAGAACATTCCGATCTAGTTCAGATGGATATCTCTCAATCAATAGGAACGGTTCATGAAAATGATAAGATTAATTTAGAGCAGTCATATCAAAGAATGAATGATGAATCGGCTTCGATTCTAAGTCAAGAAAGTCTTGAAAGTGATGTGTTTGCAGAGGAATCTTTCGACATTATTGAAACAGCTATGAAAAATGCTATTGAAGTTGCACGAGAAAAAGTTTTATGTGGTCTAAAGTTTAAAGGAATGCAAAAAATGCAAGAAGTGCTGACACTTGCCATGGAATCACCTCAAATTTCAATGTTAAGGTTCCTTCGTACAAAAAAATATATGCTCTCTTCTGGTGCAATCTTATTGCAAAATGCGACAGGAATAAAGCTTTTGGCCGTCTATTCGTCAGAACATCATATTTTAAAAAAGAGTTTTTTCCGCAGCTCAATCAGTAGTGAAGAGATGCGCTTCAATGAAAAATTTAAGCAATACAGATCATATCACGCTGAGCAAGAAAGCGCTGTGTTTCTTTCTAGCTATGAAAGACAATTAAATGAACGCAAAGATTCAGCAATATCCAAATCATCGAAGAGAAATTCGAATGAGCTCCAAGAATTAAATAATCACACTTTGATTATGCACAATGCAGATATTACATTTGTGGCCGTTGATTGGGAAAATATATTAGATACAATCATACCGTTAAAGCGACACATATATCTCCGAAAGAACCATGTAAACGATCCTCAAAGTGACAAGATAGTATCAAGTGCTGATCTAAGTGGAAAGATAGGTGACATTTCTTTGAAGTTGTTGTCAAATAATCTAGCTCCATTCATGGCATTCAAATTGAAAGAGACATCTATGCAATATCTTCCGTCAAAGGAAAAGTCTATTATCAAAGCACAGAGCAAGTCTATAAACTTGCAAAACCTGACGCCAGAAGGGATTTTTTTTTCGGACGTTTTATTATCAAATTCAATTGATGAAGGCAAAGTGAAAGGTGACCCAGCAATTGAGAACTTCGACTTTTCTCTTAAAATTGTATCATATAGAAATTTTTGGAATCGTCCGCGAGAGATCTTTCTTAAATTCTCTGAGGTTCAATATTGTTTGTTGCGACAGTTTTTGAATGAAATGCTTCAGTTCTTATTCAACGCAAGACATGGATTTGGGTACCTAATGAATAAATTTTATGGACAAATTCCTTTAGATCCCAATGGGAATCCACCGCCTCCAATAAGGTACGAAATACTTTTTCTAAATTCCGTTATTTTGCTACCTCGAGATAGTGTAAGCACGGAGCTTCTAGCTCTGCATTCTGAAAAAGTTGCTATTTTTAACAGCTTTCATGACGAATCTTGGAATACTGCAGTCCCGCAACAAAAAGATGACAGTTCACAAGACAGCTCTTCCTTGAACTCAACTGGGCATGCAGAGGAGGATTCATTTTTTGATTGCATGTCATTTGGTTCAAGATCAGGTGCCAGTGATGAATATGATCAGAATCTAGTTCACTTAGAAAGCATGAATACCAAACTTTCGAGTAGTCAACAAAAAGAAAATATTAAAAAAAAAACTGATACTTTCTCCTCTTTCGATAAAAATAAAGTACCTCGAATAAATGTAAGTTTAAAACATTTTCATTTATTGGCAGCTCTGGGGGGATCCTTAGGTTTGGAAAGAAAGGCAATACCGCATGGATTTCACATAGCTAGAACCAAAAAAATTGAATGCGGAAAGTGTGTATATGAGACGAGAGAAAACTTAGGAAAAGAGTGGCAAGAATTTTATGGTAGACATGAGGCTTATATTTCAGAATTGCTGTCCCGTAGATGGGAAAGGGTATCAAAAGATTCTATGGAATGGGAAATCTTCGCTGAATTTTTACCTCAATTGAGAATTTTGGTGCGAGATCACGCAGCAACTAAATTTGACATGTCTATGTCTCAATTTTATCTTTGCCTTTCTGTATGGTACGGCAACATGCAAGAGCTTCCTGTCATGTTTCCATATTCTGAAAAAGATGTTGAGGCAGCTGTTAAAATGGAGGCTATTCCTGAAACTTACCCAGAGTATGGGACAGCTCAGTGGGTGAATTATATGAAAAATGCTCTACAGCGAAAACTGAACTTGGATTTATCCCTTCAATTCCATCATTTGGAGTGGACATGTAAGTTTGATGATACTTCATATTTTTCTTCTAGTCCGTGGTTTCTCTATCTTTTGAGACCAGAAAGCAATAGTGAGAAAATTGAATCAATCTTGCCTGGTGCCCAGATATTGTTTCGTAATGTTCATATTCAGGTTAAAAATGAAAAAGTAAATCTACTTAGGCTTGGATGTGTATGCGAAAATTTCCAAATCATAGATAATAGAAGTCATAAAACAAGATTTTCTAGGGCTATTGGGACCGCCAATGATTTCAAAGAAGATGAATCAATACGAAGCAATTCAAGGGCAACGAATGTACCGAACATGGATTGGGGTTTGAATTGTGGTCGGCATACTCTTTTGGAAGAACTACCTTTTCCATTTCAACTCACAATATTTATGACACCAGATAAATGGTGTTCTATAAATTTAGGAATACAGAGTCTAAATGGAGCTCTAGACGAATTATCTTTGATCTGGATGCTGCTTGATTATTTTGGACTCTACTTCCAGATAAAAGACTATGGCAATCCATATTTTGTTGCAAATGACCTTAAAGAAACAATTAAAGGGAGGCTTAAGTCCAAAAATAGTTCAAAAATATTAGGGAGTGAGATACGGGACGGAATAAAGATTGATGAAGATGTTTTGAATTTAGATATTCGACTCTGGTTCAATCGACCTCATATTATTCTTCCAAGTAAGCCAACAAATTTGCAGTGTCCGTGCATATTACTAGAGAGTGATTCAGGCATGTTCTATCGTTACAAAAGTATAGGAAAAGACTTTTCATCACAAGAGGTTTGCAGTAAAGATATGTCTATTGCTATGTTGCAAAAGCTTCACGAGTCTGAATGCGCCAGGAGTATGCGCGGGATATCTAGTTCAAAGAATGGAATAGAAACTATTGTTGATGGGCTCAACTTCTCATTTAAGTACGATGCAAACATTTCCACAAATCATTCGAATATTTTTTTTCGTCTTCCTTTACATGATGATGATTTTGAAGATGCTGCGACACTTTGTGGAATAGAGCCTCCCAAAATTCAACCAGATATGGTACAACTAGTGGTCCCATCAATTGTAGGTCCTTCGTCGAAACCATTACAAGATTATGGAAATTTCATTTGCAATATCAGCGGAAGATTTGAAAATATAAAATTATGTTTAGACGTTTTCTCATACTTCTTGAAAGTACCTGGTGCAGACAAGGGGACAACAGAATGCATCGAAGTCAGAAATTACACTTCTTGTTTCTCTGCTTCAATCGCAGGAATTCGTCTTTTGCTTACCGATACTGTTCTTTCAGCCCATTTACCTGTGGCAGTAATTCATTTTCCTTCCGTGATTTTCAACTCAACACAACTGTCCCATGAGGAAAATACAGAGTCGGATGATCTTCAAATAATTTTAGACGTCAATGTATGGGGGAGCTATTGGAATATGAATTTGAAGAGCTGGGAACCAATGCTCGAGCCTTACCAATGTCTTATATCATACGAAAACTCGTTCAAAAGAGGCCAAGGCTTAGCATACTACTCTGAATCTCCTTTTCATCTTAATATTAGCAATGCTCTTATTGAAACCTTTGACCAAGCAATGAATAGTTTTTCAGTGTCAATGAAAAATTGGCTTCATACGAATGATTCTGAGTCTGTGTATAGAGACTTACCAATAAAGCAAACAATCGATAGAAAACATTTTTCAATAAATCCTAAAGAATCAACTCCAGGTAACTTAAAATCTCGATCTATAGAAGAACCTTTAGAAACAAATTGCGACCTCTCAATAGTTGCGGTCCACAACATGTGCCATCATCTCAATAGCGATGAGCGCGTTGCATTTTCCCTTCTCAATTTAACTGGTGAAAGAATACGAGTTCATAGACATGCAAATTCAACTTTTTCCACAAAAAAGGAGACAAATCTTACATATCTTGATCATACTGATAGAATGAAACTAAATTTTGAAGCTACAATGTCAGTCCCTTTGAATCTTTCCCTTGCCGAAGTACCATTTAATCAGGGTTTTCTTTACTGCGATTCTGGGCAAAGAAATCGAAGTCACTTTAATTTAGACAAACAATTGGATCTTTCCATAGATGTACAAGTTCCTGGTTTCAGGTGGTTATCACATATCGGTCTAGATGTTATTTGTCGGCAATTTGTACCGCTGGATCCTCTTGAACATGTGGTTGAGAGGAAGATAAAAAATGATTGGAGATTGCAAAATGTATTACAGCTGTATACTGAGACCTACTCATATAATGGTGGTCGTCAGATATCGTTTCGTAGCCCTTTCCAAATCATTAACAATACATCTCATCCATTAGATATAACGATTCACCCTGACCCAACTGTTTTCCCTATATCTAAGTCTCAGAAGAAGGCAAAATTTGAAGCAAATAAAGAAGTGGACAATAATGATGCTGATGATGGTGGTCCATGCAAGAACTTTGAATCTTCTCTACCAATTCATCATGATGAGCAATTTGTCCGACTTGAACCAGAAAGTACATTCCACATACCAATACTTTTGCTCGAATCTGCTCTACGAATGCAAGGAAATCACTTGGGATCTATCTGGTTTAGCCCTAGTGACGAATCTATTCATCCGAGCGCTTTTGAGCATTTGTCTGATGATATAGAAGCCTCTGGTTTGAGTGACGTTCGTATCCGGGCTGGGTATAGCTCTCGTCCTGTGCAACTTGCGAAACTTGTACATGAATCTTCAATTACTTTCGACAAAAAATGTACTAGTGCGTCTGAAATTATCAACGAAAGCACTGGAATGCAAATTATATGCCCTGTATTTCAAGATCCAGGAACTGAATTAGTATCTCCTTTTTGTTTTGCTGTAGAAGTGCAACGTAGTCCTCTTATTCGTGATCGTAAAATGGATTCAAATATACAAGCTGGAGTGGATAATGAAAGCAACACTTCCTTTGGCCCTCGAAATAGCGCTTCTCATATTACTCCACACGATGAAATGCAAGATAATTACACAGACAATACTGATGGAAATACTGGTTCAACAAGAAAAGAAAAGAAGCAACCAAGAAAAGGCACTCAGCACGAGATTCACGCGCCAATTACATATTCCCTTATCATTCATCCACCTATAATCATCGAAAATCTACTCTGTGAAGGTGGAACCTTTGAACTCATGCATGCGTTTCGTAAAACAATAGTTTGGCGAGCTCACTTAGATGCTGGAGAAAGTGTGCCTATTCACACCGTAGGTTTAGACGCCCCATTGTATTTATTAATTAATTTAAAGTACTGCCGAACTCCTCATGGAAAAGGTGCTCTTATTCATGATGGCCAAAAAGGTATTAGACAGGGTAAGCAGAAAGATGTTAAACATTCTTAAATGAAATGGATTTCACACTAAATTTTTATTTGTTGCTTGAAAAATCCAGGGAATCAAACAGGTTGGAACTCAATTGAAAGAGCTGTGTGGAAATCAAAAAACACTCTCAATAGAGTAAAGGCAAACATAGACAAAATTGCAATGGCTCCAATTGATAGTGGGTCAAGACAAAGATCTCAAGAAAGTATGCTTAAATCATATGACAAGATGCAGCCAGGCAAAGGTAAGACAAGAATAGTCAAAGGCGTACGTACTTTATCGTGGAATCTGAAATTCTTTCGCTCTTATCATTTTTCGATTTAATAGATGATGGATCTGGAGGATATAATGTTGATTTCATCGCAACTGAAGCTTTAGTTGTTGATGATCAAGGACAATCTTTATCATTGTCTTTAAATAATGTTGTCGGTGGGGGGGGTCAGAGACGAGTAAGCGTATATAGCCCTTTTTGGATCGTTAATCTCACAGAACATGCCTTGAAATATAAGCATGATTCAAACTCCTCATTTGTGAGTGGAACATATCATTTTGAAAAAGGCAAAATTCCAAATAGGGATGAAACTGGACTACGCAATCGTAAAAGAACTGAAACACAGTCAAAGACAGAATCTTTTTCAAATCGTCCAAAGCCGTCATCTGTAGCTGCAAAGATTGGGACAATATTCTCTGGTACCAAGGGTGCGCTTGCAACTACTGATTATTCTTTAAGTTTAAGTGAATGTTCTTTATTGATGGCAAATGAATACAATCTTGAAACTATGTCAAAGTTAGGTTTCATGTTTAATTTTCACGAGCTTCCTCCAATAAATCAGAGGAAGATTTATGTACAGCTTTCTGATCGAGAATATGTATCAGATTGGAGCGGGGCCATAAATCTGGAGTCTATAGGTGTAACTCAGACTGTAGGAATGGTGAGTTGAACGCAGAAGTAAAAGCAGACTTCAATGAAGATTATTTCTTCTCATTATCTTTGTCCTGACATATTGATTCAAAAGCACTGTAAGAATGGGAGGGCTCTTGAGCTATCTGTTGTTGTTAGTGTTGCACCAGGTCCACTCTCTAGGTTTACAAAAATAATACGATTTTTCCCTCGTTATGTTCTGGTTAACCAATTGGATCGACCAATTCGAATTTGGCAAGACTCCTCTTTATTGCATTCTAATTTTTCTTTTTTAGAATCTGGTTTCCATGATGAGAACGAATCTTCAGATCAACGCATTTTTAGGAAAGAGCGAACGAAAGAAGCCTGGATGAAATACGAATATTTATTTTACGGAAAATCAAGTGTAACTGAATCAAAAATAATAGATATTCCATCCTCTACACTTGCACATCGTTCAGCTCTTCATATAGCAACTGCCGGAAAATATGATTGTATTCCATTTCATCTTCCAGATACCAGAAAAGATCGTCAATTGAGATTAGATTACGGTTTCAATTGGTATCTTTCTCCTAGTTTTCCAGCAGATGTGATAGGAGAGTATGTTTTACGATTGAAGCGATATGTGGATCCAAACCAGCTTGAACACGTAACAACTAGAGCATCATCACAGTATGATGTAATTTTGCCTCCAATAGAAACTGACGGTTCAATAGAGAAATGGGATGGGGAGCTTGGAATTTGGTTTGAAACTACGTGGGGTCAAAAAGAAATTTTGGTGAAAGGGACAAAGAATGAAAAGTTTTCGTATAACAATACAGATATTCACGTTGGCGATCAGCTATTGAAAGTGAATGGGTTTGTTGTGAAAGATTTTGCAGAAACAATGAAACTTCTAAAAGATCACATCACTTCGATTTCTGAACAGTACAGTCAAAGGAACAAAAAAACAAACAAAAATGTTCTCCAAAGTCTTGGCACGTTGTCCAGAACATTTCAAAAACATGAGAATGTAATTATTGATGATCCTAAGAATTTAGTACTTACTTTTCGTACACTTGAAGAAAGGATGAGAAGATTGAGGAAAAAAGCAAAGCAGGGAAGAAGGACGATTCAATTTCAAGCTAAACCAATAATGCCAGATACCTCCCCTTCACAACAAAATGAAACGAATGAATTTGCAAATACTCAGTCAGATCCAAACCAAATTGACACGGGAGACAATGTTGCAGTAGAAATGAAATTGATAAATCAATCTGTGTTTGTAGTTCTAAAACCTTATGACAAGGAAAATCCACCATACCGTGTCGAAAATCGATCTGTTGGTTATAGAATATATTTTCGACAAAGAGGCTGTGACGGCCATAGATGGGAGGCAATATCTCCCGGCGAAACTACTGCTTATATTTGGGAAGAGCCTATGAAACCAAAGAAACTCCTTATTCGGGCCGCCGTCGAAAAATATAAAGGACATCATAGAATTGCAGGAAATATCAGATCGAATAAGCTTGATTACAAAAAGAAGAAAAGAGCGAAATTTATTCACTTTGTTGAAAACGAGGAGCAAGGTTACTTTGGGCCTACACGAACAATTAAATTGGAGGTCATAGGCTTTGAAGACACTTTACCTTGCCCAGTACATAGTGAAGCGGAGAGAAGGAATGAAGTGATAGACAACGGGCGGAATCTTATTTGCAGAGTTGACACTGAAGGGGGTGTGAGAGTGCTAGTTATTTCTGAACCTCGAGCAAAAGGTAGGGGCGATTTGTCACTCCTTAAAAAACATCTTAATACATTAAATAAGCGATTGAAAGATGAAGAAATACGAAAAAAAGCTTTTCAGGATTTAAAGATTTATTTGCCATCAGAGATAAGAAGTGATCGGCATATGAGTCTTGCGGCGATACATGAAGAGGAGAACAATGATCCCTCTCGAGATGTCGATGAAAATATTGTAGAACCTAGTTCAGCTCATGTGTCCCTTGATGTCAAAAATAAGTCAGTTGAAGATCAACTTCGAGACATTAGTTCTGACTATCCTGAAGGAGTGGCACTAAGCAGAAGGAATCAAGTTTTCGTTGAGGTGCTAGAAGCTGTTGGATTAAAGTCTTCTCATGTCATAGGGCTCTCAAATCCTTTTTGTAAAATAACTTTTCGCGTTCGAAATAGTGGAAAGAAACGTCAAATATTTAAACTCCCACAAACAAGAAGCACATACTTCATTGAGAAAGCAAATAATCCAAAATGGTCGGCGCAGACTTTCGTATTTGATGTTCCAGCTTCTGCGATTAAAGTAACTCGTGGACACGTCTTACAGGTTAAAGTTTTTAATTTTAGTTTTGTTGGAAATCACACATTACTTGGTCAAACAAATATTCAATTGCAAGCTCTGAGACAACAGAATGAAATAGAAGGTTGGTATCCGTTAACTGGACGTAGTCGTCGAGCATCTTCGATTTCATCTATGGATGTTGTACGGGGATCTATTCGTCTCCGGGCACATTGGATTTATACTATTCCTGCCTTGTTAGATTATTACATTCTTTTATCAAATAGAAGATTATCTGAATTAAAGCGAAGCAAAGAGGGTATGGAAAAACAGTTTGTAATACAAAAGAAATTCCATAATTCTGTTCATTCTACAAAGGAGTCGTTTCTTTTTGGGCTTCGTACTGGAAATGAAAAGAAGCTAAAACTTAAATTCATGAATCAAAAAGTTCTTCGAAAGAAAACTCCTAGAAACAATGAAACGAAAATAACATGGTCTGATGAAAATCAAGACAAACTAGAAAGTCAACGAAAAATTAAAAAAAAGGCACGAAATCATTCTTTATTAGTGCTATCACGGGAAACTGCAGAAAGTAGAGAGAAGCGATACAAGGTAGAAGATGCTCCATTGTCACCAGGAAGGAACTTTATTAGTAAAGGATTTGAAATAGTTCAGTCTCCTATCCAAAGTAGTCTAATAGGAAACGATGCACAAGATAGATCATTTGCAAGAGATGCCAATGATACATTTAGTACACGTCAATCTTTATTTTCAAGAAGTAACTCTGATATCAGAATGTTCCTTGCTCCAGTTTTACCGTTAAACTTAAGCGCTTATAGTCGAGCAGCAATTAAAAAAAAACGTTCATTTGACAGCGCCTCTGTTTCAGCTTTACATGAAACATCTGACATTTCAAGGGATTCAAGTGTGCTGAGCATAAATAGTTCTTTGATTGTTGATGAAATGAAATCCACCTGTGATGGTAGTATCAACAAAACTCATTTCGAAGAAAATTATGGAGATTATTTGAAATTACTTTTTTCCAAAGGATTCTTATATCGGCAGAATTCGGATTCTTATTTTCATCGCAAACACATGAATCATGGTATTCTTGATAAATTTGCTACAATAAGCTCTGAAACCATTACTGCATCCCCCAATCCTATGTTACCTTCTTCAATAAATTTAGCTAAAAGTTGGACGTTTGCTTATCTGTTTGTGAATGATTTGGAGATTTCAAACAAGCTTAAAGGTTCAAGACAACAGAGTACATCAAATTATTTGGATCAACTGATCAATCCTCCTCTTGATGAAGATAGAGTATTAAAACCATCTAGAGAGAGTTTGAAGATAGATACTTCATATAGACAGTCGCAATTCAAAGCAGCATTGCAAGCTATTGAATTACCAGGAAAAGCGCCGTCTTTTATGAAAGAAGAAATAGAGAGATGGGCAGAGAAGCTAAGTAACTCTAGAGACTCGTTTACAAGAAGTGCGAAAAGATCCCTTCGATCAGCAATGAATTCAGGAGGTCGACTCACTATTCGACCGATAACAACTCGAAATTTGAGTGATAATGGTTCTGGAATGTATATCAAGCTTAACTTTGGGAATACAGTGTTGACTACTAGCACGGTAGAGGCAAAGATAGAACCTGTCTGGTCTGATTCAAAAGAACAACAGGGGTTTTATTTATATGATGGAAAGGCACATGAAAATGATTTGCAAGTTGATATATACCGACTCACAACCAGTGGAACCATGTACATATCAATTTATGAAGAAAAATTGAATTCGGATGTGGAAATAGGCATTCTTCATATACCAGTTGCTGGTGCGATAAAATGTTGTAGTGATTATACCAAAGAATTTGAAAGTAATAGAAAAAAAGGGAAACCGATGTACACACGATGGTTCCCATTGATAAATCCAAAGGATTGTGTACCTGTAGAGGGTGATATGGGATTAAGTTGTGAACCAGCTGAGTCAGAGCAAACAGATGATCTACAGTTCAGCCAACGTTACCTTCCTTGCTTAAAATTATCTTTAGTTTGGGAACCGTTTGAAGAAACACCACGATCTTACATAAACATCTCTGGGCCAATTTCATCGAAGGCATCGGCAAAGAAATCCATTGATTCCTTAAGCTATTTGGATCTATCTGTGAAATCTCTATCAGCTGCTCTTATTGACTCCTACCAGGGAATTGAATTATTATCCCTTAGCGCCACGTACATAGATATCCGATATGCAGTAGCAAATACAAAGACTCGCACTGGATTCTCAGTAGGATGGCTCCAAATAGACCATCAGGCTAACCAAGCTGTTGAACCAGTTGTTCTAGCACCCTCACAAGTAACTTATCCCCAACCTACGGTTCAAATTCTAGCAGAAGAGAATAATCTGCGATCAAATGATAATACTAGGTCTTTTGATTATATTTTCTTGCTTCTCGAGGAATTAGATATCCGAGTTGAAGAGGCATGGTTATTTGATGTTTGGAATTTTGTAATGAATGCTGCTAAGAAAAGAGAAATATACAAGAAATCAAAAGGCCCTAGTTTTCATGACAAAAGTAAGGAACAAAAGAAAAAGTCTGATATGGTAGCTAACGAAATATTCAACGAGATGTTCTTGTTTGAAAATGAGGATAAAATTTCAAAGAATACAGAAAGAGAACAAGGAAAGAAAATATATATAGAACTGCTTGAGGTACGCGATTCTATCATGTTCGATCATTTTATCATGGACTTTGTAATATATAACTTATTATTCTTTTCTATAACACAGCTTGGATCTTTCAAAGTCAACTTCTCGTACTCAAAGAGGTATGTTGATATGAAGGATTATATTGATTCATCTTTACCACTTGATGACAAGAATGACAGTCAAGAATATCAAGGAATGAGTAAAGGCCATCCAATCGACGATATACCTTCAACAAAACGTAGAGTAAATTCTGACGTGTTTCAGGGTTGGTCGGGAAAAAACAGTCCTGATATTTCTTCATCATTTGAAGGAATCTATGGATACAACTTACCCAGTATTGTGTCTATTCTCCCGTCCATTACTGGGGCCACTATTAGAATGCAATCTAAGACTTTGAAGCATGTCTTTGAAACGGTAGATGAAATTGGGGAAAGTCTGAAAAGCTATTATGCCAATGAGATCCTTCGACAAATATACAAAATAATTGGTTCACTAGACTTGGTCGGAAATCCTTCCATGGCACTAAGCTCAATTTTTACTGGTGTGCGCGATTTTTTCTTTGAGCCATCCATGGCTTTACTCAACAACAATCCATCTGAAGTGGGCGTTGGTTTTGTAAGAGGTTCACTATCTCTAGTGTCTAACAGTGCTAGTGGTGTTTTAGGTTTAGCATCGAAATTGAGTGGGTCGGCTGGGAACTTAGCAGCTATTCTCTCAATGGACGAAAAATTTCAAAGGAAACATAAAGAAGATCTTATTGGGTACGCTCATACAAGAAGAACATTTGGATCTAGAAATATTTTGTATATGACATCTCGACCAATAAAAGATATTCTCAAAGGCGTTACTTTGGCCGCTACAGGAGTCATTACAGAACCGTATAGAGGAGCAAAGAAACGAGGTTTGATCGGATTTACAAAGGGGGTAGGAATCGGAACAATTGGTGTTGTTGCGAAACCGCTGGTAGGGGTACTTGACGCATTCTCACATGCAACAGATTCAATTCAACATATAGCCAAAAGTGTGAATTTACTCGACAAAAAAACAATTTTGCTGCAAAAACGACGTCTCTCATATGTTTTTGGGTATGGTAATCTTTTGTTACCATACGATCAAGTTACAGCCCATAGCGCTGAATTATTGCGAAGACTGCCACTAAGAGCTGGAAAAGGAAACCCGAATAAAAAAGTTCCTGAGAAAGTAGAAGAATTGCTTATAATTGGAGAACTTCTATCGATTAGTCCTGGAGAGGATATATACATTGTTTTGAGTTCCAAAAGACTAGTTGTATTTGTTGTCAAAACAGATAGTGGGATAATCAATGCTTCAGTTCGTTGTAGTTATACTTTTAGACACAATTTAGAAATTTCATCTCATATCGAAAATGAAGGATATAATGGCGTTGCTTTATACATCACTGAGAACAGAATCAAAGATTCAGGGCAAGCTTTGACTTCTCCAACTAAGGATAGTGGACGTGGTATTGATGTGAATTCAAGCTTCCCCACACTCCGCAAACACAAGAGGATAAATTCAGATGAGAAACAGATTTACGAAAGTCGTAGACAGGAGGTCGGTTCTATGAATAATAAAGTCGATTCATCTTCGTTTCATACCATTGACTATGCATTTTATGGGAAGAAAGTTCGTGTTATCATGGGTGAATTTCGACATCGGCCACAATTAGCTCGAGTGCACAACGCTGTCTGTTGTTTGTTTCAACAGTTTGATCGTGTCGTTAGCGAAAGTATTGTCAACACGACAAATTTGGAGGAAGTTTTTCAGTTTGGTCATATGAGATTTCAAAAAATGAAGAAGAATAATGGAAACTCATTGATGGAACAAAAATTAAGTGTCCTAAAATTCTATTCGGAACTCAGCAACGCAAGCTGGTTAGTCAACACGAAAAATGGGGAATTAACGCTGAATGACGGCACTTCTTCTACTTATGATGAAAATGTTGAAAAAGCTTTTGGAAAAGAAATGAGTTGGCTTGAAGCGTCGTTTTTCAATACAATCAATTCACCAAAATTAGATAAGCAATCATTACATTCCAAGGCAAGCTTTCTTGAAAATGAAGAGACCAATATTGAGCTTGAATCATCGTTACCGTCAGAAGTATCCTCTATCATGTCACCCGTTTGTTCAAAAGCAACGATGGAGCAACACAAATCTCCCCCAACCTCAGAAATTTTGTCATCACTCCCAACTGATATCACCAAAAATCGCATAGATTACAGTTCGGATGTTAGTGCGAGTGAATCTAGGTTATTAAGTCGCCTTGATAAGGTAGAAGCAATGCTCGAAACACTATTGGAAAACCAAAGTACCAACATTCTCGCAAATGTGAGTGAATCTGTGATCAAGAAAAATGAAACCAACAATAATGAATCATCTAGCAGAATGAGTAGCCTTGGTAACAATGGAGTGGAAGATAATAGGAACCAGAAAAAAGTACAAGAAGGAAAAGTATTGGAGTTTGATTCTCAGGAATTGTTATTGAAAGAGATCCAAAGTTTGAGGGAGCAAGTCGGGACACTGACTTTAATTAATGAAAATAGCCAAACTAGGTCATTGGTAAGTGAGAGATCATCAAACCGGAAGAAATTTTCGAAACTGAGACTCTTTTTGCAGCCAAAACGAAGTGGATCGAAACGAAGCCAAGAGGTAGGAAAGTCGAAAAAGAAATTTATACCATTTTGATGCTAGTAGTCGATAAAATTTTCTTTCATGGAAAACTGTAGATATTTATATTAGAAAATAATTAGAACAGAAAAATCCTGTGTTTGGCTAGCGATTGATGCAAGGGACCATGTATGTATGAATGAGGACGACCTATTTCATTTTGGCGTGATACATCACTTCTTCCCAATAACACATGCTTCTGCTTGACAAAAGAAATATTCAACTTGAGAGTGAAATTTCCTATTATTTTCACGATAAATCAAAACATTAACTAAGTCTTGAATTTCCTCTGACATGATAAATTTGTCATCACATGTTTCGGTACCTTTTGCTCTATACTTTTTCCATCTACCAACCTGCATATCTTCAATAAAATAGAGTCCTCCAGATTTAAGAGCAGGCCACAGTTTCTTAAAGCTATGCCAAATTTGGCAGTTTTGATGCCCACCATCATCTATGATTACATCAAAGTTTCCTCCAGACTCTTCAACCCATTGATCCAAAACTGTGTCGTCCATTTGATCACCAGTGACAACATTAATACCTTTCAGTTTCCCATCTCTGTGCTTGTTTACACATTTGGCATCAAATTCGGCTTCCCATAATTCAGCTTCAGGAAAGATACCTTTGTGCAAGGCAACCGATGCCCCTGGGCCATAACCCATGTCGCACCCTAGTCCAATCTCAAGCATTTTCATGGTAGGATTTTGATGGTAATATGGTAAAAGAAACTTCCCGTATATCAGTTCATATGAATGTGTGGTAACTTTGTCAGTCATTGGTTTAAATGATTGTGCGGTTTGCTCATATAATGCAGAACCGTTTACAAGGTATTGGGAGTCTTTATACTCGCAGTCGCATTCACAATCATTGTCGCCTTCGCTCTCATTTTCATTCTCTACTGCAGTTGTATTTTCAATTCTGCAGTCTATTGCGAGATTAGAAGCTAAAGAGAAACTTTAAAGGAAAATCTCACCTTGCAAGTATATGCCAATTGTCCAGAGGATAAGTAAAGTAAATCCTGCGTATATCGTCTTTCTTGAGTGAATCATGATTTGAAAAAAATTTCGAACCCTTGCTGCTGAGATCAAATACAGGAATAAAATTTATGACCATACAGGAGTTGGCTGTCAAATCTGCGCCACGTTCTATGCTCATGTTTTGATTATCACAATTGTGAATTTCAATTAATTTTATAGTGTAGAGATCAATAAAAATGTACTTATTAGCATTAATCAAGATGAACGAACCATGTATTACTTAATCTTTTATTTGTATTGTTTTTTAATTCCAATAATTCTAATGAATGCAGTTATTGACATATCATCAATCACTTTATATTTTTCCATACCTTTTCGTTTTTGTGATTTCAATACCTCAAAGCACTTTGCAGCTGCAGCACGGGAGATAATTATTGTTTCTCGTTTCCATACATCATATCCCTTTCCAATAGGTTTTTGACTAACCACAACGTCAGGACCCATGTATTCAGATAATTTCGTTACAACCTTTTTTAGCCGTGTCTTCTTATTCTTCTGGGCATCTGTTTTTGTTCCGATGATGTTATTGTATGATTCCACAACTGAAAAATCATACCATAAAAATATAAATTGTGACAAAGGAGACTTGTCAAATTTTTCTACGAGTGATTTCCATTGCATGATATACGGTTGTTTAATACTACCCTGTTGTTGTAAGAACAGTAATATGTCATTAAGTACACAAATATTTGAGTACACAAATAAATATTTGTTTTGTATGTTGTTTATCAGATAATTTGTACTTACCTCAATTCGCATTTTTTTCTTATCAGGCAGAAACTCACATAGTGCATCTTCTTTGTTCATTTCGATATTGACATCATTGGGATTAAATGCATTTAGTATTGCATCTAATTTTGCATCCATTTTAAGATTCAATGCTTTTTGTTCGTTCAGTACATTTTCAAGTGTGACATATTGACTTTTGATGTACATCATGTCACTTTTCAAAACACCAATGTCGTTTTTAATAATGCAACAGTTATAGTCACACGAATTTAACCGGTTTTCAATCATTTTGATTTGATCGGAAAAAGTCCTCAAGTGTTTGTCAGGCACTCTCATGGTCTTATCAGACATCTGAAGACTACGAGACTGCGGAGGAAGTAAATATCTGTCGTTGACAACTGCTGCTGCCAATTACATGAATCGTGGCCAAACAAAGAACTTTCAGCAACATTTAATTCGAAGAGATTATATGATACCAAAAAACGTTAGTAGAAATAAAGATATCAAACTTAAAAAAATATGAAACAAAATCAATCAAAAAAAAACCCTTCCATTGATAAATAAAAAAAAATACAACACCTCAAAACAAGCTTACGTCATCTGATTTGCAATTAAAACGTTCTATAATAGGGTATCTTTTGAATAGCCTACAATAGCCTCCTACGTTGGCCTATCAAGAAGTTATCATTCGTACGATGTCAGCATTTTATTTTGGGTTTCGCTACAGGGAAAGCCTAGGAAGTGACATCAAGGATCTTATTTTTACGTACAATCAAGTGTGTACATATATCTACAAGTATTTCCCTCACTTCCAAATTGATGGTAGGCTATATTAGGAAGGCTATTTATTCCGCAAGGCTGTAATGAAATACCGTACATATCCATATAGAACCAAGGTCACATTTTATGAAAGGTAGGCAAACATAAAAATAATCAAGAAATCAAGCTGCTGTATGGGACATGGGCCTCACTCAGGAACCGAACTTTGACGTTGGATTGGCCATATCGGAAGAGCCTTACTATCAAGCCTCATGTCAATTCGGGTCTTTTTCTTCGGGAAGATTGGTATCTTGGAATTTTTTTACAATTTCTCAAAGTGACAAACGCTTCTCACATTTTCAAAAAAAAAAAGAACAGACGACTCTATCGTATCTTTCTTAGTTCAAAGAATCATTTTTTTGGATATCCTATCAAATTCAAATACAATACTATTGTGAAACCATGAATTTTGCCAAGGCTTCCTCTCTCCTCCTTCTCGTAGCATCTTCCACGACTCATGCAGTGAAGTACCCTGTCGGAATTACGAATTGTCATTATTCGCAATGGTTCGAGAAGCCACCGGAACGAGTCGCCGTCGCAAGTTCCGGAGCGGTGGAAATCATGCTGGCAATGGGTTTGGCAGATCGTATTGTCAGTTCTGCCTGGGTCCAGGAGGTCTGGGAACCGTTGATGGATGATTTTGGAACCTTTCAGCATTACCCCAAGTACCCCTCGGCCAAAGAATTGATGGATTCCAATCCTGATATGATTTATGCGACGTATTCCAGTGCCTTTGAAGACCCTGCGGATCCAGGAAGAGTGGTAGATGGAGGTCGTTTAAACTATACCGAAGCATTAGGCCTTGAAAAACCCTGCAATGTGATGATCCCATCGAACTCCTATGGTCAGAACAAGTCCTATTGTCGAGATGAAATTCATTCCGCCGGTATTGGTACTTACCTTGCAGCATCCTATTGCGAGTTTTCCGAACATCGTCCGACCGAAGTCTCCGTCGATACTCTCTATCAAGAAGTGTGGGACCTTGCTATCATCTTCGATGCCATTGATAACGCCAGAGCTATGGTAGATGGAATTGAAAATCACTTTCATCAAGCCATGGCCATTAGTCAGGCGAGTAGTGCCGAAGAAGGTGTGGATCCAGTGCGAGTCTTCTGGTTGGATATGTTTCAGAGTAAGAGCAATCCTGACGAGAAGAGGCCCTTTGTGGGGGCTTGTTGTGGAGGACCTCAAATTGTGTTGGATAAGGCTGGAGCGATTAATGTGTTTGAAGACCAAGGAAAAGAAGATCGACGAATTTGGGACCGTGTGGAATGGGATGCCATTGTGGCATCGGATCCTGATTTGATTGTTCTTATCGATCTCAGCACTGAATCAGCAGGTACGATCATGACATTAGAACATATATATATTCTATTTATCAAATCTATTTTCTGTTAATCACATCTAATCTCATTGCATTCCTTCCCATCTCCCAAATAGCGGAGAAATTATTTCACCTCTGCAGTGATCCAGTCCTTCGTGAAATGCGAGCCGTCCAAGAACGTCAATTCTTAACCATGCCCTTTGCCGCCTCCAACGTAGGAGTCCGTCTGGGAGCTGCTGCCTACAACATGGCCGAAGCAATGTCCGCTCTCGCACGTGGCAAACCCCTCAACGCCCTCGAGTTTACACCCAATGCCGATGCGTCCGAAGCTGTATCCCTCAGTGGTCTGAAGGTATGGACGACTCTTCCCACATGGGAAGGAACGGATTTGGAAACTTTCTGTCCAGGATCTCATAAAGATATTGAGATTCGTGATCTTTCCAAGGCGGAAGAGATGGGATTGGGTGGAAGCAATGGACTTGCTCCTTGGGCTATTACGTTGATTGTGGTCTTTGCGGTTGCGGCATTTGGTGTCACTTTGTTTTTGATGAAAGTGGTACAGAAGGAACGAGCTGGTAATCCAATGTTTCAACCCATCAAGGAGGGTGCTGCTTCCGCCTAAGGGCCACCAGTAGGAACACACCGACAAGATATCCAAAGGGATACCAATGGTGGAAGAGAAACGTAATGTAATGAAAATGTGTGATCATTGGAAGAAGAACAATTTGGAGAATGTTAGGAACGAATAATTATAAATATAAATGTGATTGTAATTTGTGAAATTGAGAATTTTATTTTATTCGAATGGGTGCGAATGACACTTTAGTTTGTTGTCATGTGAACTCTTAGAAATACTAGTTAATTCGTTCACGACATCTTGCGGGAACGAAGAATACTGATGGATGTTGCCTCTCATGAAACATCCTTGTCGATTTATATTTATATATTTATTTAGTTATATACATATAGATAGTCGGAACACACCGACAAGATATCCAAAGGGATACCAATGGTGGGAAGAGAAACGAAATGGAATGAAAATGTGTGATCATTGTAAAAAGAACAATTTGGAGAATGTTAGGAAAAAATAACTATGAATATAAATAGGATTGTCATTTGTGACATTGGGATTTTTATGTCATTCGAATGGGTGCGAATGAC
>Ga0209092_10001083_pt1 | contig 27385 bp, 27 predicted proteins | sample FraStrMetagenome_FD_187446 | JGI IMG/M metagenome (GOLD analysis project Ga0209092, IMG submission 187446) | Marine eukaryotic phytoplankton communities from Arctic Ocean - Fram Strait ARC3M Metagenome (SPAdes) (version 2) | ecosystem: Environmental > Aquatic > Marine > Oceanic | place: Fram...
TAAAATCGCAAAAAATTTCATGTATTAGAATAAACCACGGAAAGTGGTTTATTCTAATATGTCTTAATATAGGTGTATGTATATGTATATGTATAGATCTAATAGTATCTATTCGTAGCCTATATTAAGATTTATATTACTTTGTTGACAAAAATATTCCCTAAAGAGTTATTCTTTTTTTTAAGGATACATCGATAAGAGCTTCTCCGTCAGACCTAGAGGTTATAGGCTTAAATTATAGAAAAAAGGTTGAAAAAATAAAAAAATTTTAGGTATAGAGGGAAAAGTGGCTCAACTTGGTTAGAGCGTTGGCCTGTCACGCCGAAGGTTGCGGGTTCAAGCCCCGTCTTTTTCGTAACTTCTCCGGGCAATGTCCGAAGCATCCCTCTTTCAGAATGTGGCGCAGTTGGTAGCGTATCTGTTTTGGGAATAGGGGGTCGTATGTTCGAATCATACCATTCTGAATACTTGTGCTTTTTTTTTAAACACTAATTAATAATCGGATATGCCAACAATAAATCAATTATGTAAAAACATAAGAAAAAAAAAGAGAAAAAAAACGTCCGCTCCTGCATTAAAAAATCATCCGCAACAAAGAGGAGTTTGCTTGAAGGTATTTACACGCACCCCCAAAAAGCCAAACTCCGCTTTAAGAAAAGTGACTCGTGTAAGGCTTTCTAATGGGGAAATCGTAAATGCCTATATTCCAGGAGAAGGTCACAATCTTCAAGAGTATTCGTCTGTGCTCGTTCGTGGCGGTAGGGTAAAAGATTTGCCTGGAGTAAAGTATCATCTGGTAAGGGGTTGCTATGACCTTACTGGCCTAGAAAAAAGAAAAACGTCCCGTTCTAAATATGGAACAAAATTAAATACATAAAAAATTGAATAAGAATGCGGCAAGAATCCAACAAAAGGATACTAGAGTTATTAACACTTTCTCTAATGAAAAAAGGGAAAAAGCATGTTGCAGAACAGCTTGTTTTTGAATTAGTGAATATTCTTAGAGAAAAAAACAAAGGGTCTTCCTCTTCAATAATTTTGACTGCTGTTTCCAATATAAAACCTTTAATTGGATTTAGGAACGTTCGATTAAGAGGGTCTTCATATAAAGTACCCTTTTTTTTAAAGGAAGAACTGCAAGAAAAGGCAGCTCTTGATTGGTTAGTTTCTTTAGCTAGCAAATCTAAGTCTAAGTTAAGTGACTCCTTAGCCAAGGAATTGATTCAAGCTTCTTTAAAGCAAGGGGATCTTATAAAAAAACGTAATGAGATTCATCAATTAGGAAATCAAAATAAAGTCTTTGCACATTATCGATGGTTTTAAATTTTTTGATATAGTAAAAATGGTATATGTAACAACTTTTTTAGGCGTAAGCACTACACTTTTTTTAATAGGGATTTTAGGTATCGTGTTAAATAGAAAAAACATTCTTATTATTTTAATGTCCGTAGAGCTTATGCTGTTAGCAGTAAATATTAACTTTGTTGTTTTTTCTGTTTATTTGGATGATCTTATTGGTCAGATGTTTGCTTTGTTCATTTTAACGGTAGCAGCAGCGGAATCCGCTATTGGTTTAGCTATATTGGTAGCTTACTATAAAGTTAGGAACAGTATCGCTGTTGAAAGCATTCAAATGTTAAGGGGGTAACTTTTTTAAACTGCTTGGTCTCTTTTTTTTATTATAGAAAGGACTTGCTTAAAAATATTCTTTATTATTTCTTTAACAAAAAGCGGAATAGTTCAATAGGCAGAACGTCGGAATCATAATCCGGATGTTGGAGGTTCAAGTCCTCTTTCCGCTATTCTTTTATAAAGCTTAAAAAAAAAGGATTTAAAAATTTAATTTTCTTTATTCATAAAAAGTAATAAAAATGTTATTTATAAATTTATTTGAGAATGATTTAAAACTTTTTTTACCGGAGTTTTTCCTTGTTACCGCTATATTAACTCTTGTTTTATATGGTTCTATCTATAGTGTGTCAAAAGATCATAATTATCCACTAATAAATGTGTCAACTTGTTGGGCAACTATTTTTACGTTTGCCAATACTTTTTTTTTAATTCTTTTTACCAAAGACGTTTCTTCGGTAATTTTTAATGGCACTTTTATTTGTGACGCTCTTTCTCAAAATGCTAAATTGTTTTTAATTGGAGGGTCTGTGGCTTGTTTATTGATAAGTCTCCCATATATTCGTAATTATCGAGTAAATTCTTTTGAGTATTTTTTATTAATTCAGTTAGGGGTTTTTGGTTTAATGTTGTTGTGTAGTTCTTTTGACCTTATCTCCGTGTATTTAGCTATAGAACTGCAAAGTTTATGTTTGTACGTTTTAGCTGCTTTTAATAGAGAGTCTGCATATTCGACTGAAGCAGGATTAAAATATTTTATACTTGGAGCATTTGCTTCGGGGCTACTTCTTTTTGGTATTTCTATAATATACGGCTTTACTGGGACAACAAATTTTGAGGATCTTCATATATTATTTTCTCTTGATACAGAAAATCAACGGGCTATACAGACGGGTATTATTTTTATAAGTTGTGCTTTTTTATTTAAAATGGCTGCTAGCCCCTTTCATGTATGGTCACCGGATGTTTATGATGGTGCTCCTTTAAATAGTACAATTTTTTTTGCAGTCGTCCCCAAAATTGCTTTAATTGTTATTTTTTTAAGGCTTTTCGTTTTTTGTTTCGGCTCGCAACCACAATATTGGCAGTATCTCGTTTCTTTTTGCGCGGTTTCTTCTGTTATTACAGGATCCTTTTTAGCTCTTAAACAACGTAAATTAAAGCGTCTACTCGCTTATAGTTCTATAGGGCATGTAGGTTATCTTCTTATAGCGATTTCTTCTGGAAGTTTGGAAGGATTTCATGCTTCAGTTATCTATATAATTACATATATGTTGATGAGTTTAGGTATTTGGTCTGTTACTAGTTCTTTAGAGAATTATGATGTGTCCAAACGCACAAGAACAATGACAGACTTTGCTATGATTTCCAGATCTAATCCTCTTTTGTCTTTTAGTTCTGCAATTTTGTTATTTTCCATGGCGGGTGTCCCACCATTAGCTGGCTTTTATGCAAAATTTTGTGTTTTTTTGTCCTCAATAAATGCGTCTATGTATATATGCTCTATTCTAATTATTTTAGCAAGTGTTGTTTCAACATATTACTATATACGATTAATAAAGACTGTTTATTTTGAAAAAATAACGACAAGAGTATTCTATAGACCTATTTCTAAAGAGATTTCTTTAATTTTAGCTTTGTCCTTTTTTTTCACTTTTTTCTTTTTTGTCAACCCTAATCTTTTATGGTTGGTAACTTATGAAATGGCTCTATGTGTTATTCAGTAAAAGGCTGTCGTTTTATTGTATTCAAGTTGTGTTTTATAAAAGTTATGCACATGACGGTTAGTTGATTTTATATAAGGTTACCAGCTAATAGAAGTATTTTCAATTTTTTGTTATTGAAATTCAATAGAAAAAAATACCCTGTACTCCTTTTCTACGATAAAGCTTTTTCCTTAACATTTTGTTAAAAACGCGGCTAAACCGCACGAATTTGAGTAGATTGGGGTTCGAACCCAAGACCGGCGGATTAAAAGTCCGATGCTCTACCAGCTGAGCTATATACTCTATATATATACGGTACTTAAAAAAAAAGGAACCTGGCGTAAAGATATTCTGGAATGAAAGGGTTCGAACCTTTGAATGCCCGCACCAAAAACGGGTGCCTTTCCACTTGGCTACACTCCAAAAGAGTACTCCCTAAGTCGGACTTGAACCAACGACCAAGTGGTTAACAGCCACTTGCTCTACCAACTGAGCTATTAGAGATATTCCCTCAATAAATGAAAAAAACCTCTTTTTTGCGCCTTTTCAATTTTTAAACCCCGCTTTTGTTTTTATTTTAAGACCTTAGAAATAGAATAAAATTTCACATATAGAAGGAAAGATCTTATTCTATGTTGTTGATAATTTTTTTCTTCCATAGAAAATATTTAGCAATATAAAAAACTTTATATAATGTTATCTTAATTATGTCATCTATAGGTATAAATAATGCGTTATACGCTTGGTCTTCCCGTTGGTTATTCTCGACAAACCATAAAGACATAGGTACACTTTATTTAATTTTTGGTGCTGTAGCTGGAGTAATGGGAACTACTCTTTCTATATTGATACGTATGGAACTTGCTCAGCCTGGAAATCAAATATTGGCAGGTAATTTTCATCTTTATAATGTTATTGTGACAGGGCACGCATTTGTCATGATTTTTTTTATGGTTATGCCTGTTCTAATAGGAGGTTTTGGGAATTGGTTTGTGCCTTTATTGATTGGTGCACCAGATATGGCTTTTCCCAGAATGAATAATATCAGTTTTTGGCTTTTACCCCCATCCTTATTTTTGCTATTGGCCTCTACTTTAGTGGAAGCTGGTGCTGGTACAGGTTGGACGGTTTACCCGCCTTTAAGTAGTGTTCAAGCGCACTCGGGTCCTTCTGTGGATTTAGCCATTTTCAGTTTACATTTGTCTGGTGCCTCTTCTATTTTAGGGGCAATCAATTTCATAACAACTATTTTTAATATGAGAGCACCTGGTATGACAATGCACAGGTTGCCGCTTATGGTATGGGCTGTTTTAATTACAGCTTTTTTATTACTACTTTCTTTACCGGTATTAGCTGGAGCTATTACAATGTTGCTTACTGATAGAAATTTCAATACGACATTTTTTGATCCAGCAGGTGGAGGAGATCCAGTGTTATACCAACATTTGTTCTGGTTTTTCGGCCATCCAGAAGTATATATATTGATATTACCTGGATTTGGTATGATTAGTCATATCGTTGCGACTTTTTCTAGAAAGCCTGTTTTCGGCTATTTAGGTATGGTGTACGCAATGTTAAGTATAGGAGTTCTTGGTTTTATTGTGTGGGCCCACCACATGTATACCGTAGGACTTGATGTAGACACACGTGCATATTTTACAGCAGCTACGATGATAATTGCGGTGCCTACAGGAATTAAAATATTTAGCTGGATAGCTACTATGTGGGGTGGATCAATTTCTTTAAAAACTCCAATGCTTTTTGCTATGGGCTTTATTTATTTGTTTACTGTGGGTGGTGTAACTGGAGTTATACTTGCAAATTCAGGAGTAGATATTGCTTTACATGACACTTATTATGTCGTAGCACATTTTCATTATGTGCTGTCGATGGGAGCAGTATTCGCAATCTTTGCAGGATTCTATTTTTGGATAAGTAAAATGATTGGATTACAGTATCCAGAAATCTTAGGGCAAATACATTTTTGGACCTTCTTTGTGGGTGTAAATATAACTTTTTTTCCTATGCATTTCTTAGGGTTGGCTGGAATGCCCCGTAGGATACCAGATTATCCGGATGCTTATAGTGGTTGGAATGCAATTGCTTCTTATGGATCCTATATTTCTGCCTTATCTTCTATTTTCTTTTTCTATATCGTATACGTTACATTCACCGAAGGAGAGCGTGTCAATAAAAGAAACCCTTGGGGGTAAGTTCAGTTTTTTTTATCAATAACTTCTTGTGATTCTGTTTTTTACTCACAAGATTAGAGCTTGTAGCTCAGAAGGTTAGAGCATACGCCTGATAAGCGTAAGGTCAACAGTTCAAATCTGTTTAAGCTCATTTTATTTACCCATCTAGTTACAAAAGACAATTTACTAGTAAAATTAAAAATTTCTTATGGTGATCATAACTCAGTTGGTTAGAGTATCAGATTGTGGCTTTGAAAGACACGGGTTCAAGTCCCGTTGTTCACCCTATTTGTGTTTTTTTAAATTTTGTAAAACAAATTAATTATTATGGCATTAAAAAAAAGTGAATTGTCTTTAAAGGCAAAAAATTTCACAATTAACTTCGGACCACAACACCCAGCTGCCCATGGTGTGTTACGGTTAGTATTAGATTTAGACGGAGAAGTTGTGGAAAGGGCGGATCCTCATATAGGGTTATTACATAGAGGTACCGAAAAACTTATCGAGTATAAGACTTATATGCAAGCTTTACCATATTTTGATAGACTAGATTATGTATCTATGATGGCTCAAGAGCAAACATATTCTTTAGCTGTGGAAAAGTTATTGTCTTGCCGTGTTCCAGTGCGTGGTCAATATATTAGGGTTTTATTCGCAGAGCTTACAAGAATTTTAAATCACCTATTAGCCGTAGGATGTCATGCTATGGATGTAGGGGCCACAACACCTATGCTTTGGGCTTTTGAAGAAAGAGAAAAGTTAATGGAGTTTTATGAAAGGGTTTCTGGAGCAAGACTTCACGCTGCTTATATACGACCGGGTGGTGTTAGTCAAGATTTGCCTTTGGGTATACTAGATGATATTTATATGTTTTCGGAGCAATTCAGCACAAGAGTTGATGAAATGGAAGAGCTGTTAACAGGAAACCGTATTTGGAAACAACGATTAGTGGATATTGGAATCGTTTCGGCTAAAGAAGCTAAAAATTGGGGTTTTAGTGGTGTTATGTTACGAGGTTCCGGTGTCTCTTGGGATTTAAGGAAAACTCAACCGTATGATGTTTATAGTTCTATAGATTTTGATATTCCTGTGGGTACTAATGGAGATTGTTTTGATCGATATTTAATTCGAATAGAGGAAATGCGTCAATCTTTAAGAATAATTTCTCAATGTATAAATATGATTCCGGAGGGACCTGTTAAATCATCTGATGCTAAAATAGTCACCCCTTCTCGATCTCAAGTAAAAAACTCAATGGAATCTTTGATCCATCATTTTAAACTTCACACTGAAGGTTTTTCTGTTCCATCAGGCGAAACATATGCTGCTACTGAGGCACCTAAGGGCGAGTTTGGTGTTTTCTTAATATCAAATGGCTCGAATAAACCATACCGTTGTAAGATTAAGGCTCCTGGATTTAACCATCTTCAAGCATTAAATTTTATGAGTAAAGGACATTTAGTAGCAGACGTAGTTACTATCATAGGAACTCAAGATATAGTATTTGGCGAAGTTGATAGATAATTATTTTTCTTTTTTAGCAAATATATCTATTGAAGTTTATAATGCTTGAGAGGAAAAGTGGCTGAGTGGCTTAAAGCATTGGTTTGCTAAATCAACGTATAATTTTAGTTTATACCACGGGTTCGAATCCCGTCTTTTCCAATAAAAATGTTTTATAGAAAAGTAACGAAATTTCTACAAACTTATTTTCTCTATATGATTCAGATTCAAACTATTGTAGATGTTGTAGACAATTCTGGAGTAAAATCATTAAAATGTATTAAAGTTTTAGGAGGCTTCAAAAAAAGATATGGTGTTTTTGGAAGTGTGATAAGAGCGTCTATACAAGAATTGCGGCACAAGAGTAACAAGAAATTGGGATTTAAAAAAGGCGATCTCGTTTTTGCTATGATAGTTCAAGTACGATCTAAAATGAGAAGAAAAGATGGTCAAGTTTTTAATTTTTTAAAAAACTCTGCTGTAATTATCGATAAACAAAGGAAACCATTGTCTACGAGAATTTTAACTCCATTGTGTAGTGAGTTAAGACAAAAAAACGCCGTAAAATTAATTAGTTTAGCCCCTTTTATTTTTTAAAAAAAATTATAATGTGGAAAAAGTATAATAATTTTTATACTCAAACAATAAAGTCAGAAGTAGGTTTTACCCAATTATGTAAGAATGTTAATCAAATACCTTGTATAAAAAAAGTATCTTTAACTTGTGTTTGTAAGACTCCTAATAACATTAAAAATGTTCTTATGACTCTTAGTGCGCTTCAACTTGTTGTAAATAGAAAGGCTAAGGTGGTTACTTCAAAACAGTCTTTAGCACAAATAAAAATTAGAAAAGGGCAGCCATTGGGAGCTAAGATTTGTCTTACTGGCGGCACTGCGTTACAATTTTTTAACTATTTTATACTTAATTTAATGCCAAATTTGGATTTATTAAAATTAATGCCTTATCAAAAAGAGAATATAGATTTCAATTTTTTTATGAAGTCATCTATAATTTTTAGTAAATTAGGCCCCTTTTTTAATTTTTTTCAGTTTTTACCCCCGGTTCAGCTTGTTCTATCTTTAGGAAAAAATTCCAATAAAAAAAATATCTTTTTTTTAAGATCTTTAAAATTACCAGTCTCGTTTTCAAATAAAGATAATTAATTTTTAATTTGAGATTGTTTTATAGAAAATTTAACTTTGTTTATTCTTATGGTGTATCATATTGGTTTTATTATAATAAGTCTTTTAATAATCGTTATTCCATTACTTATTTCAGTTGCTTATTTTACGCTAGTTGAAAGAAAGTTTATGGGATCTATGCAAAGAAGAAGAGGCCCAAACGTTATTGGTTTCATGGGTCTTCTCCAACCATTAGCGGATGGATTAAAGCTTTTTGCTAAAGAAACCGTGTTACCTAGTAATGCAAATATTGTTCTTTTTGTTCTGGCTCCCATAATAACTTTTGTACTTAGTTTAATGGGTTGGATAGTCATACCTTTTGGGGAAGGTGCGGTAGTATCCGATGTGAATGTTGGGATTCTTTACCTTTTTGCTATTTCTTCTTTAAGTGTTTATGGAATTATTACTGCCGGATGGTCAAGTAACTCCAAGTACCCTTTTCTAGGTGCTTTAAGGTCTGCTGCTCAAATGGTTTCGTATGAGGTTTCTATTGGATTTATAATAGTTACTGTTGTTGTTTGCGCAGGATCTTTTAATTTATCAACAATAGTGCTTGCTCAAACGAAGGTATGGTTTATTGTTCCTCTATTCCCTATGTTTATAATGTTTTTTATTTCTGCTTTGGCGGAAACAAACAGACATCCTTTTGATTTACCTGAAGCGGAAGCAGAATTAGTTTCAGGTTATAACGTAGAATATTCTGCGATGGGGTTTGCATTATTCTTTCTAGGAGAATATGCGAATATGTTAATTATGAGTGGGATGACTACAATACTGTTCTTAGGTGGTTGGTTACCCCTTTTTGATGTTGTTCCGTTTAATCTAATTCCAGGACCTCTGTGGTTTTCCATAAAATTATCTATTTTTGTTATCGCTTTTATTTGGGCTCGAGCTGCCTTACCTAGATACAGGTATGACCAATTGATGTCATTAGGGTGGAAAGCTTTTCTTCCTCTATCTTTGGGTTGGTTGTTGTTTACCGTTGCCTGTTTGATCAGTTTTAATTGGTTGCCGGAATAAAAATGTTGATTAAATTACATATTGTATCCAACAAAGGGGGTTTATTAGATATATTCATAAAAAAACTTCATGTTGCAATTAATCCAGAATGTATTAATGTGGTAAAGTTGCCTACGAAAAAAAGACTCTTTACCGTACTAAAGTCTCCTTTTGTTAATAAGAAATCACGTGAACAATTTGGAATCAGCACGCATAGACGACTAGTTATCCTCAGAAAAGTGGATTTACTTATGTTTTCACATTTTTTAAAAGAAATCTCTTGTAAAGGAGTTTCTTTTAAAATAACTGTTAAAGGGGGATAGTTCAATTTGGTAGAATAGTGGTTTCCAAAACCGAAGGTTGTGGGTTCAAGTCCCGCTCCTCCTGAATTTAGATGATACTTTTTTATTTTACATCTGTTAAAAGAAATAGAGATATAAAAGTATTTTGATTACAAAATAAAGATGTTAACTTAAAATAGTGTTGCAATAAGTAGAATGTATTTGAATATTGTTTTTTTGCCTTTTTTAGGATCTTTTATTGGCGGTTTTTTTGGTCGATTTTTAGGCCCTCACGGTTCTGCCATAATAACCACAAGTTGCATTGGTTTTTCTTGTTTAATGTCCATGACTGCTTTTTTCGAGGTCGCTTTGGCAGGTTGCCCATGTTATATCAAAATAGCACCTTGGATAGATTCTGAATTATTTAATGTTCCTTGGGGATTTTTATTTGACAGCTTAACCGTAGTTATGTTAGTAGTTGTTACTTTTATATCAACGTTAGTGCATTTATATTCTACGGAGTATATGTCTCACGACCCACACTTACCTAGATTTATGGCATACTTATCTTTGTTTACTGCCTTTATGCTGGTTTTGGTGACTGGGGATAATTATATGCAAATGTTTTTAGGATGGGAGGGTATTGGGTTATCCTCTTATTTATTAATCAATTTTTGGTTCACTCGTCTTCAAGCAAACAAAGCAGCAATAAAGGCTATGATTGTGAATAGAATAGGCGATTTTGGTTTGGCGCTGGGTATTTTTATGATTTATATTTCTTTCCAGTCTATGGAATATTCAAGTGTTTTTGCGATGGTTCCTTTTTTTGCCGAGCAAGAAATTTGTTTTTTATCCTTAAATTTTAATTTATTAAATGTTATAGGTATTCTATTATTTATTGGTGCTGTAGGTAAATCTGCACAAATAGGTCTCCATACATGGTTACCTGATGCCATGGAGGGACCTACTCCTGTTTCAGCATTAATCCATGCAGCGACTTTAGTAACAGCGGGTGTTTTTTTAATGGCTCGAAGTTCACCTCTTTTAGAATACGCGAATGGTGCACTTTCAGTAATAACAGTGTTTGGTGGTATGACAGCATTTTTTGCAGCAACCACAGGACTATTACAAAATGATTTAAAACGAGTAATCGCCTATTCTACATGTAGCCAATTAGGTTATATGGTCTTCGCATGTGGTGTTTCTAATTATGCTGTTGGTGTATTTCATTTAGCGAATCATGCCTTCTTTAAAGCTCTTTTATTTTTAAGTGCGGGTTCTGTAATTCATGGTGTCTCTGATGAGCAAGATATGAGAAAAATGGGAGGGTTACGTAGGTTACTTCCATTCACTTATGCTATGATGCTAATTGGGTCTTTGTCCCTTATGGGTATGCCTTTTTTAACAGGGTTTTATTCTAAAGATGTTATTCTAGAGGTGGCTTACGCAAAATACACAATACCAGGGCATTTTGCATATTGGTTAGGTACTTTTGCTGCTTTTTTTACTGCATTTTATTCTATGCGTTTAGCTTTTTTAACTTTCTTATCTGAGCCTAACGGTTATAGACCGATAATAACAAATGCCCATGATTCGCCTATAAGAATGGCACTACCTTTAGCTATATTGGCAGTGCCAAGTATTTTCATAGGCTTTATCGCCAGAGATATGATAATTGGCTTGGGTTCTGATTTTTGGTCAAATGCTATTTTTGTCCACCCTAGAAATTTGAATAGCATAGATGCTGAATTTATACCCCACTCTATGAAATTATTGCCGGTTGGGTTGAGTATTACTGGAGCAGCAACGGCGTGCATTTTGTATTCTTATAAAAGTAATTTATTGTATAGCTTTAAGATTTCTGAGGTGGGAAGAAAACTTTATACTTTTCTTAATCGAAAGTGGTTCTTTGATAAAGTTTATAATGAATACATTGCTCAAAATATGTTATTTTTTGGCTACCATATTTCTTATAAAACTATTGATAGAGGGATTATTGAAATTTTCGGCCCCATGGGGCTTTCTAGTGCGGTGACCAAGAAAGCAAACTTAATGCGAGAACTACAAACGGGTTATATCTATCATTATGCTTTTTTTATTTTTTTAGGTACAGGTGTTTTGATCAGTCTCTCTTTCTTAGATAGTTCTGTTTTATCTTTTATCGATTATAGAATAATTTGTCTTCTTGTAGCTACTGCGTTTGCTTCAAAACAAATAAGAACTGTTTTGTAAAAAAGCTTTTATAATTTTTTATTAGATAAAAAAAAATTTTCCAATAGATTTTTGTAATCATGATCAAACTTTTAGTAGAGATTTTGCTGGTGGGATCTCTTTTTATTTTATTTATACCCAAGCATCAAATTTTTTGGATTCGTTTTGTTGGTAATGCGACGTCCTTTTTTGCTTTTTTTGTTTCCTTATTTTTGTGGGTACTTTTTGATGATTCTACTCCAAAACTTCAATTTGTTGAAGAAATAGTTTGGTTGTCCCAATCGAATATAAATTTCACTTTAGGAATTGATGGGATTTCTCTTTTCTTTCTTTTGTTAACGACCTTATTAATTCCTATTTGTTTATTAGCAAGTTGGCATAGTGTAGTTATTTACGTAAAAGAATATTTTATAGCCTTTTTGTTGATGGAAGTGTTACTTATTCTTGTCTTTTCAGTTTCTGATTTACTTTTGTTTTACATTTTCTTTGAAAGTGTTTTAATACCCATGTATATAATAATAGGAGTTTGGGGATCAAGAGAAAGAAAGATTCGAGCTGCCTATATGTTTTTTCTATACACGCTTTTTGGTTCCGTTTTAATGCTTTTAGGTATAATTTATATTTATGTACAAGTAGGTTCCACAGATTATGAAACATTGTTAAATTATGAATTTAGTAATTTGGAACAAAGATTACTATGGTTTTCTTTTTTTGCATCTTTTGCATCCAAAATTCCTATGCTTCCGGCACATATTTGGTTACCCGAAGCGCATGTAGAAGCACCAACAGCAGGATCGGTTGTTCTTGCAGGTATTCTTCTAAAATTAGGTTCATATGGTTTTTTACGTTTTTCACTACCTATTTTCCCTGCAGCTTCGTACTTTTTTACCCCGTTTGTTTATACTTTATCAATTGTTGGAGTTATCTACACATCTCTAACAGCTATTAGACAAACGGATCTAAAAAGAATTATTGCGTACACCTCTGTAGCACATATGAATTTAGTTGTGATGGGTCTTTTTTGTTTTAATTCGGTTGGATTAGAAGGGGCCATAATTCAAAGCATTAGTCACGGATTCGTCTCAAGCGCTCTTTTTTTAATTATAGGGGTTGTTTATGATAGACATCACACGAGAATGGTAAAGTACTACAGCGGTCTAGTTCATACGATGCCCCTATTTGTAACAATTTTTCTGCTTTTTACAATGGCAAATATCGCTCTGCCTGGTACGAGTAGTTTTGTAGGTGAATTTTTAATACTTGCAGGGGTATTCAAAGCAAATACAACAGGAGCGTTTTTAGGAGCAACGGGTATGGTCCTTGGTGGAGCCTACTCGTTGTGGTTATTCAATCGTATCTCTTATGGAAATTTAAAGCTACAATACATAGACCATTTCTCTGATTTGAATAGACGAGAGTTTTTCGTGTTTCTGCCTCTTATTATAGGTACTTTGTATTTAGGGCTTTATCCAGAAGTTTTTTTAACCTCTTTGCACTCAAGTGTGGTTAACCTCACTGAAATTATTAACCCTAGTGATTTCGGCCCGTAGAGATCTGCACTTTATTTCACTAAAGATGGATAAGGCTGCCCACGTAGGAGCAAAAGCCTTGAATTAAACCTCTAGTCCATCTAATTTGTCTGCTATCCAAGAAACATAGTTTTCTAGATTAACAGCTTCTACCACTATTGGCATAAACCCATGATTTACCCCGCAGATTTCACTACATTGTCCGTAGTAAACTCCTTCTCTTTTGATAAAAATAGATGTTTGATTTAGGCGTCCTGGACAGGCGTCTATTTTAACACCGAAAGAAGGGATGGCCCAACTGTGAAGTACATCTGCTGCAGTTACAAGAACTCTGATGTGCGTATTAACTGGTAATACTAATCTATTGTCCACTTCTAATAATCGCAAACCTCCACCGGTTAAGTCTTCTTCTGGTATCATGTAAGAATCAAAGTTTAAACTTTCACCACCTTCTAATGTGCAATAATCTGAGTACTCATAACTCCAGTACCATTGATGCCCCACCACTTTTAAAGTAATCGCAGGGTCAATTATTTCATCCATCGAAAAAAGTAACGCAAAAGACGGCACTGCTATCATCATTAGAACTATAGCTGGGACTAAGGTCCACACAATTTCTAAAACGGTTGAATGTGTCCATTTTTCTGCTTTGGTATTAACGGATTCCTCAAAAAGATAGATACATCTTACCATAAGCCAAGAAACGAAGACAACGATAACAGTAATAAAAAACATTATATGATTATGGAAATTTACGATACCTTCCATAATGGGTGTTGCTGGATCTTGAAGATCCATTTGCCATGGGCGTGCTGCGTCAGAAAGAGAAACCTGACTTAAAACAAGCAATGATGTTAATTTATATGAAATATTTTTTAACATTACAAAATAATTTTTTTTTGATCGTTTAAATTTTTGCTAAAAGATTTCTTATACGTATGGTTTGTTAAAAGAAATTCTTAAAATCCGCTCTATAACTATCAGAGCATTTTGCCATTGTAGTAGAATTTTTCGACAGGGAATCTGAAATATAAAAATCCGTTAAAAATGGGCTAAAAGGAAGACGTGAAATAGTAGAGAGAGAGTTTTTTTTTGATTTTAAAAAAAAGAGGTGCCTTTTTGCCAAATTTATTGTAGGAAATTCAGGTTCTTTAAAATAAGATACGAACCCTAAAGAAGCAATTCTTTTTTTTAAAATACGAATAATTTTTAATGAGTCTCTTACTAATGCGGGTCCTGTAGTTGCTTTTTGTGTTTTTTGAATTCTTCCTTCTAAATTAATGTAAACCCCAGCTTTTTCAAAAAAAGTCGTTGTAGGTAATATGAGATCCGCTTTAGCTGTGGATTCACACCCGTTAGTGCCAATAAAAACCAATTGGGTCTTATTAGAGACCTCTTTTACAATCTTATTTAGTTCTTCTTCTCGGAAAGATCCTAATAGAACACAAAGATTTTGCCTCTTTAGTGCGGAAAAGTCAAAACTGTCAAGACCTAGTTCAAAAGCACCAACTTGATTTGCTTCTTGGTTTAAAAAAGATAGAGTGTTCCAATGGGATGCTTTATCTTTTAAATTTTCCTCAATTAGCCCTAAAGATTTTTCTAATCCAGGAAAATCTTCACGCTCTGCAAGGCTAGAGCTATAAAGAATTATTGGTTTCTTTGCAGTTCTTAACTCTTTACAAATTGGATGTTTTCCCTCAGAAATTTCTATTAAAGTGTATGGACTTACACCTAAAACTTCTGTTTCGTATGTCAGGTTGTGAGGTACTCCAATAGATGCCGTCTTGTAAAGTCCCTGACGATGCCTTTTTCTTAGTTTCAAATTCAGCATTGAGGCTTCATATCTCGGGTTAACACCTACCAGTATACATAAATCGGAATGTTCTACATCTGACAATGACGTATTGCATATGTAATTTTTTGAAAAATCATAGTTAAAATTAAAAGATCTAGGGTATCCAAAATTTTTAATACCTAAAGAATTTGCCAAAGTTTTAGCCTCATTTAACGTACGTAAATCTGTATTAGCACTGCAAAGAAAACTTATTTTTGAAGATTCGTTTTCCAATAACAAATTCTTTAATTTTTCTATCGCAATTTGCCAGGAGCATTGCTTCAAAAAATCGTTTTCTTTTATGTATGGAGTATCTAACCTTTGTATTTTTAAAGCATCAAAACTAAAACGAGTTTTGTCCGAGATCCACTCTTCATTCAATTCTTCATTAAGACGTGGAAGAACCCTAACTACTTCTGTTTCTTTAAAATCGACTCTTATATTTGAACCCACGGCATCAGAAATATCTATAGTTTCTGTTGATCTTAGCTCCCAAGGGCGGGCAATAAAAGTATAGGGTTTAGAAGTCAAAGCACCTACAGGGCATAGATCTACCACATTTCCAGACAACTCTGACTGGAACACTTTACCTACGTAGGTACCTATTTCTGTATCCCTTCCGCGGTTTGTTGTTCCTAAATCTTCTACACCTGCGATATCCATAGCGAATCTGACACATCTAGTGCAATGAATACAGCGTGTCATAATCGTTTTTATTAAAGGTCCACAATTTTTATCTTCTACACCTCTTTTGTACTCAAAGAATCTACTCTTATCACTACCGAAAAACATCGCTTGGTCTTGAAGATCACATTCACCTCCTTGATCGCAGATAGGGCAATCAAGGGGATGATTCATAAGTAAAAATTCTAAAACACCCTCTCTAGCTTTTTTTACTAAGGGTGTTTCTGTAAAAACCTGCATATTATTCATCACAGGCATCGCGCATGAAGCAACCGGTTTCGGTGTTTTTTCTAGCTCCACTAAGCACATTCTACAATTTCCTGCAACAGATAAGCGTTCGTGAAAACAAAATCTTGGAACCTCTATTCCAATAGATTCACAGGCTTCTAAAACGGTAGAATTAGATGGGACGTAGGTTACTTCATTGTTTATAAAAACTTTAACCATTTGATTTAAAAAAAAAGAGTTGGCCCTAATCGCGGGCTAAAAAAACAGCACTATCTGCGTTACGAGACAACTGTCTAAAAATCAATTGATTTTTAACTGTTTTGTTGAATTGGAGTGTTAATACTATAGCTCCAAGCATAGCAACTAACAAAATTATACCTGATATTAGAAAATATATGAAATAATAAGTGTATAGTAATTGTCCTAATGCTTCAAGATTAGTAACTTTATCCACCGTAGAAATCCAAGAAGTAAAAGTATTTACTATATTGCTTTTATTTGGTATTATAAAACTATAATTTAAAGTATTCAGCACTTCAAAAATGAAAAGACCACCAACTAAACCACCTATTGGCAAATATTTAAAAAAGTCATTTGATTTTGAAGTTACCTTTATATCTAGCATCATAACAACGAAAAGGAATAATATTGCTATTGCGCCGACGTATACAATAATAAAAGTAAGGGGGATAAATTCTAATTGCAATACAAACAGCATACCCGCAGCATTTAAGAAAACTAGAACAAGAAATAATACGGAGTGAACTGGGTTTACTACGGTAATGACCATTACAGCTGCCAAGAGAGTAACAAAGGCGAAGATATAAAATAAAGTATTCGACATAAGATTTTCTGGTTGATTTTCCTTAATATATTAATTAATATAAATTGTTTTTGTTGAATTATTAAGATAATTTATATTTTTCTGTAAACCTCTTAGCGGATTCTTCATCCTTAGTGGATACAAATTTTTTATTAGCTTTTTGCCATAAACTACCTGTAAAAACATCAAGTTTATTTATACTGTACTCTTTATTTGGGAAAAAGCCTCTATTAAATAATGTAGGAATAGTGCTTCCATTACTCAGGACTTCCAAAAAAAAAGAGCTATCCGCTAATTTTTTTTTTAAGTCGGTCATTTTCTAATTATATCTATTTTTTACTCTATTACTAAGCTATTTACGTCCGAACAAATTGTTCGAACGTAAATAGCTTTTAATAAAATTAGATTACTTCGATTGCTCTTTCATCATAGCGGACTCCAGAACACCTAATCCTGGAAGTAGAACTAAAAAGAAAAAAAAATAAAAAACCGTAGCAATTTGACCTATTTCTATATAAGGAGTTTCTACAACTTTTTGACCAATCCAACCTAAGATAAGAAAATCTGCGACAAGAAGCCAAAAAGCTTTTCTGTATAATGGTCTAAAGGCAGAACTACGAACTTCTGACTGATTGATAAAAGGTATTAAGAAAAGTACAACAATAGCACCAAACATAGCAAGTACTCCTCCCAATTTATCTGGTATAGATCTTAGGATAGCGTAAAACGGCAAGAAATACCACTCAGGGACTATATGAGCAGGTGTTACCATAGGATTTGCGGGTATATAATTATCCGGATGTCCTAAGGAATTAGGATAATAAAAAACAAAAATAGAGAAAAAAGTTATAAAGATAAGAACGGAAAATAAATCCTTAAAATAAAAATAAGGATAAAAGGGTATTTTATCGACAGAACTATCTATACCAACAGGATTATTTGAACCATCTTTGTGCAATAAGGCGATATGCGCTATAACTAACCCTGCAATAGCGAAAGGCATTAAATAGTGCAAACTAAAAAAACGGTTCAATGTCGCATTATCAACAGAGAAACCACCCCATAGCCATTCAACAATTGAAGGTCCTACAAAAGGAATTGCAGAAAATAAATTGGTGATTACAGTGGCGCCCCAGAAACTCATTTGACCCCAAGGCAGGACATATCCCATAAAAGCTGTAGCCATCATTAATAGAAAAATTAGTACACCAGAGCACCACAAGTGTTCTCTAGGTTGCATATACGATCCATAATAAAGTCCACGGAACATGTGACTGTACACGACTATAAAAAACATAGAAGCGCCGTTTGCATGTAGGTATCGGATAAGCCACCCATTATTAACATCTCTCATAATATGCTCAACACTACTAAATGCTAAATCTATATGAGGGGTATAATGCATCGCCAAAAAAATACCAGTTACTATTTGCACGCCTAAACAAAAAGCCGCAGTAAAACCAAAACTCCATAAATAACTAAGATTTATTGGCGTAGGGTAATCGATAATGTGATTATCTACCACAGATAATAAATAATCTTTATTCCAACGAATATGTGCTGACATTTCAAAAAGTTATTTGTATGTGTATCTATTTTACAAAGGAAAGGGTTACTTTAACATAACCTTTTCTATAAGGTATTTAAAACCACTTTTTTAAGAGTCCTTTAATGAACTATCTTATGAGTTCACAAATTTTTTAGATTTTGTGTTGGATATTTGATCTATGGATTTTGACCAAGGGCTTTCAAAATTGAACGACCTAAATTCTTGCGCTAATTCTAAAGGTTCACAAACAACACGTTTTACCGTGTCATCATATCTTACTTCAACGTATCCACTTAAAGGAAAATCTTTTCTTAAAGGGTAACCTTCAAATCCATAATCTGTAAGTATTCGACGCAAATCTGGATGATTGGAAAAAAATATTCCAAACATATCCCAGACTTCCCTTTCCCACCAATTCGCAGAGCTATAGACTTTTGTTATACTTTCCAAGGAACCAACTTCATTTATTGAAGTCTTTACTCGCAAACGATTGTTAAACTTAAGACTCAACAATTCATAAGAAACTTCAAACCTGTCAATTCTCTCAGGATAATCTGTACCAGTAATCGCGGTTAACACTTTGTATTGACAATTCGCATGATCTCTTAAAAAAGTTAATACAAAAAGAATGTGCTGGGGTTGTACAGTGCAGATAACTTCATTATTTAACACCTGTACGCAATCTATTGGTAAAATTCTTGATAAGTATTTTCCGGATTCTAAAGAGAGATTATTTAATTCTTTCATATCCTAATCACTGTATGTACAACATTTTTTCGTAAAAGTATCATAGAGAAAAAATCATTTTTTGTCTAGAGACATAATATATATTAAGCAACAAACCGCAAAGACCTTTAATGTTAAAAGGCTTCTTCCTCTTACAAAATGAAATTTTATAAAAAAGAGTCGAACTTGAAGAAACTAGGTAAGGAGTATAAGTAGGTAGAAAGCTTCGATTTTTTTGATTAAGAGAAGAGAAGGACCTTAAATTAAATTTAAAGTTTTCTTTCTTCTCCTATAAAAAAGTCGCTTCTTAAATTTTTTTATAAATCTTAAACTCATATAAAGGATCTCTTAGAAATGAACGTATCAACAATTGAATACAAAAATAATCAAAAACACCCTTTTCATCTGGTAGACCCAAGCCCATGGCCTTTAGTCGCTTCTATTGGAGGTTTAGGTATGACTTTTGGTGGTGTTATGTATATGCATAATTACTCCGGAGGCGGGGCCCTGTTTTCAACAGGCTTTATAAGTACGATATTTGTAATGTACACTTGGTGGAAAGATATTGTTCGCGAAGGAACTTATGAAGGTCAACATACCAAACAAGTTCAACAAGGACTGCGTTGGGGTATGCTGCTCTTTATTGTTTCTGAGGTCATGTTCTTTTTTGCCTTTTTTTGGGCTTTTTTTCACTCTAGCCTCTCTCCTACTTTTGATATTGGGGGAGTCTGGCCTCCGGAAGGAATAGAAGTGTTAAATCCTTGGGAAGTTCCTTTATTAAACACAGTAATTCTCCTTTCTTCAGGGGCAACTGTTACCTGGGCACACCACGCAATTGTTGCGGGGTCTAGAAAAGATGCTTTTATTGGTCTTGTTCTTACAGTTATTTTAGCTGTAATTTTCACAATGTTACAAGCTTTGGAGTATTATACTTCACCTTTCACTATTTCTGATAGTGTTTATGGAGCAACTTTCTTTCTGGCCACAGGATTTCACGGGTTTCATGTTATTATAGGAACAATCTTCTTGACCGTTTGTACCATAAGACTTGTGTATCACCACTTTACTCGAGAGCATCATTTTGGATTCGAAGCCGCTGCTTGGTATTGGCACTTTGTGGATGTTGTTTGGCTTTTTCTTTTTGTAACGATATATTGGTGGGGTAGTTAACTTTAGAACCTCCACGGGTAATCCGCTAAAAAAGTATTTAATAAGCTCTCTAGATTTTTTATTCATTATTTTATATAAAGGCTCTTAGAGGGATAAATAATAAAATAAATCATTTATTCATATCAAAAGATAATTATGATGATAGTAACTAGTCCTTTAGAACAATTCCAAATTCTACCTGTTATACCTTTCTCCATAGGGAATTTTGACTTTAGTATCACAAACTCTACTGTAATTATATTAATTGGTCTTTTCAGTTTCTGTTTCCTTTTAAACGCATTGATTAATGATAACGGTAGCTATAACTTGGTACCTAACCGTTGGCAAACTGTAGTAGAGGGGATGTATGAGCTTATCGCGGGACTACTAAAAGACACACTGGGGGGTAAAGGGCAAGAATATTTTCCTTATGTGTTTAGTCTTTTTTCCTTTATTCTTATAGCAAACCTAATAGGTCTTGTGCCTTATAGTTTTACAGTAACTAGTCATTTAATTGTGACTTTTTCTTTAGCTATTATGACTTTTATAGGAATAAACCTAATCTGTGTAAGAGAACACGGTCATCACATATTCTCTTTATTTTTACCCGCGGGATCTTCATTGCCGTTGGCTTTTCTTTTAGTTCCTATAGAAATAGTTTCTTATCTAGTTAGACCAATAAGCTTATCTGTTCGTCTTTTCGCTAACATGATGGCAGGGCACGCATTATTAAAAGTAATAGCTGGATTCGCTTGGGCAATGATGCTTTCCGGTGGTATAATGTTTATAGCACATTTTGTACCATTGGCTATTTTAGTACTCGTTATGGGTCTTGAAGTTGGAGTAGCCATGATTCAAGCGTATGTCTTTACCATATTGACCTGTATTTATTTAAATGATGCTCTAAATTTACATTAATTTTTTTTGATTTAGCGCATTAGGCATCTTTAGCTCAACGGATAGAGCACCAGCCTTCTAAGCTGATTGTTATAGGTTCAAGTCCTATAAGGTGTATTTATATACTTATTTTCTTTTAACTCAAAAAACATCTGAAAATCGTTGTGGATAAGTGATCGAGCGGTCGAAGGTGTCGGTTTTGAAAACCGAAGTATCGAAAGATACCGTGGGTTCGAATCCCACCTTATCCTTAAAAGAATAAAATGGTGCGAGCTTAAAAGTATACTACTTAATCCTTTTAGGATAGCGAGCTGAAAAAGCTTATAGTTCAATGGTTAGAGCGTGCCGCTCATAACGGCAATGTTACAGGTTCGAATCCTGTTAAGCTTATGTGTTAAAAACTTTGCTTTTTTAGGGAGTAAAAAGAGGGTGTTCTCGATAAAGGGCTTTCTTTTACAGTTACAATTGTACTTTCTTGTAGCTTTTTGTTGAAACGACTTATTACATTCAGTTGGGTTTTTATTTTTCTCACCCTTATGGGCTTTTGATTAACGAGCTTCTTATACCTAATACTCGTAAGTTCTTTTTCAAGATATCTTTTAAGCAAACCTTTCAAAAGCTTCACATTATTCTTTCTAGAGACTATCAAATTCAAAAAAAATTCTTCTTCGGAAGTCATTACTAATGACAATCCATAAGATTGAAATAGCTGAGTAGTATTTACTCTTGGATTATATGGAAGAAAACGGCTTCCATCACTTAAACTATATGGCATAAAGCATAAAAGACCGCCTAAGTCCACAGTAAACCCGCCCTTCACTTGCTTTAATACACAACCAATGAAAAAATTACCATAATTAACACTCTTTTGTATTTTAGGTATTTGACTTTTTAAATTAAACGTATTCTTTTTTTTTGATACCTTGCTATGCCTACTTAGAAGATTCGTGTTGTATTTTTCTACATGAAATAAAAATTTAACCACCGAAGCGGATCCATAAAACTCATTATTTTTAGTTCTTTCTAATAACTTTGTATCAATAGATCCTGGTTTAAAAAAATACCGCTTGTTTTTTTCTAAAGGCCAACCTTTTTTGACAATTCCTGAAAAATAATTTAACGATTTGTCTAATTTTAAATCTAAATACTGCTTTTCTAATTCAATCATCTTTTATTATGCAAAATATAAAGGACAAAAACTATCCTACTATTCTTACTTGAATTGGTAATTTTGAAGCTGCAGATTTTAAAGCTTTGATAGAAGTACTTCTTTCTGCTCCTGAAATTTCGAATACAGTCATTCCGGGTTTTACCTTACATACCCAAAAATCTATAGCACCTTTACCCTTACCCATTCTAACTTCTGTCGGCTTTTTGGTAATTGACCAATCAGGGAAAGCTTTTATCTGTAACTTCCCTACTCGTTTTATTCTTCTAGTAATCGATTGTCTGCAGGATTCCAGTTGTTTTGAACTAATCCGAGCACTTTGCGTAGAGTCTAGGCGCAAAATTCCCTCTTTTAATGTATTTGTGAAAAAGACACTTTTTCTATTATTTTTTAAGGTTCCTTTCTGATGCTTGCGATACTTCGTTTTTTTTGGTTTCAACATTATAATAAAGATTCATAATTTACCCAAACTTTAATTCCAAAGGTTCCGTATACCGTATCACTTGGTAAATAAGAGTAATCAATATCCGCGTCTATCCTTTGGAGAGACATCTTCCCTTGAGCCGTTTCCCAGATTTTAGATCTCGGTACGCCATTTATTCTTCCCTTTATACCAACTTTTATTCCTTTAATCCCCACACTATTGTGCTCGTAAACATGTAACAATAGATTAGTCACAAAGACTAAAAAACGTGCTTGCGCCTTTCTTTCCGACCGGGATCGCATTCTTTGCAATTTCGAAGATATAATATTTGCCAGGAAGAAGGAGCTGCCTTTTACCGAAGTTAATACATGCAAATAACTAGCAGTCTCTATAGGAGATAATAAAGAACCTTTTATAGTTGCAGGAATTGAAGAAGAATTCCTTCCTTTATCTAAATTAAAAAAAGAAATCATTATGGGTGAGTTCGTAATGATTTTTGAAAAGCCAAAAATAAAAGCCTTTTCTAAAGTGGAATAACACCCCTTTTCTGTAAAATCTCCGTAATTACGGGAAGAGACGTACACGTATCTCAAGGACAATTGTGCGATACCTTGAGAGGTCTTCACAAACTTAAAAGAATGTAATATTAAATTAGTATTCTTAAAAAACCTTTCTATAAAAAATTTTACTTTTCTCTGCTCTTCTAAGACATAAGCATATGAGTAATTTTTATAAATATGTTGCTGACAAAAAGAGTTTTCAAAATTCTTTAATCCTCTAAAGGCTAACGGATTTATTTTTTGAGCCATAATAACCTATTTTGGTAATTCGTTTTATTTCTTATAAGAGTATATCTTGCGTGTTTGAACAAATTCACCTAACTTGTGCCCAATCATTAAATTAGTTATTCTTATTTGAACAAATCGCTGGCCATTATAGATATTAAAAAGCTTCCCTACAAAAGACGGAACTATTGTAGTAGATCTGGACCAGCTTTTAAAGGAATCTTTTTTTGATTTAAAAAAAGATTTATGAATAAATGGACCCTTCCACTTAGATCTAGCCATTTTTTTTTCGTTTTCTTGTTTTTTTACCATGAGCTGGTTTAGCCCACGGTGTTACTGAGGGGCGTCCACCAGAGGATTTTCCCTCACCTCCTCCATGAGGGTGATCAATTGGATTCATCGCCACACCTCTGACAGAGGGTCTCACGCCTTTCCACCTATTTCGTCCAGCCTTGGCTAGAACAACTTGATGATAATCTGAATTAGATACGGTTCCTATAGTAGCAAACGTTATAGGTAGAACCTTTTTATTTTGACCAGAGCTTAATCTAACTACACAAAAAGAGGACCCCTTCTGTATAAGCTGAGCAAACGTGCCCGCGGCTTTTTGCATAACTGGTTTTTTTAATCTAGCTCTGGTTCCTATGCTATGAATTAATGTACCTAAAGGCATTCCACCTAAAGGTAGCGAGTTTCCCAATTTAAAATTCGAATCTTTTCCACGTTTAATCAAAAAACCCTCTTTTAAATTTTCGGTAGCAAGAATATAAAAATGTTTCTTTGATTCCAATGAGAACATTCTTGCGATTTCACTGCTCCTATTAGGGTCATATTCTAAATTTTCTACAATAGATGTGTTAAAAAAGGGTTTCTCATCTATTTTTCTATAGAGTCGCTTGTGACCACCCCCTTTATGGCGTATTGTGATTTTACCACTATGATTTCTCCCACCTAATTTGTGAATACCTGTGCTTTTAGATTTTAAAAAACAATTTTTATTTTTAACCTTTTTAACAAGAACAGTGTGGCGATTCGAAGGGGTAGTGGGCTTATATTTTTTTAAAGGCATTAATCAAAAAAATTATATTTATATCTATAATAAACACTCGACAAAATGATAAGGCTAACCACTATCTATACTAAAAACACCGATACACTATTGAATCTTTTATGAATCTGAACTATATACTTTCTTTCATTTTAAACGTTTTTAGTACAAAGTTTTTTAACCTTTTATTTCTCAAAGGATCCTCTATATTTAAATAATCTTATACTCCACTATATATTTGAAACTAAAAAATTTAGGCGTCCTCGGGAGAGCTTTTATCGATTATCCGTACTATAAACGTTAAACTAAAAAAAGAAAACGAATTTACCAGTGTATTAGTAAACTTATACGTATTTGACTTTTTCTATATTTACTGATTAGCTTATTACAATAAACTAGTCTATAAATTATTGAAAAATCACTTGGAATGTAGAGAACTGGCTTCAGAGCGGAATAATAAATAAAGTGACGCATACTGTGCGTCACCTCCTGAAAGTTTGAGGCTTTATCCACATATGATAACATTAAATGCATCACTCAAAATATCCCTTACGGGGTTTGAACCCGTGTTACCATCGTGAAAGGATGGTGTCCTTGACCGCTAGACGAAAGGGACATATTGAAGAAGGTTGGATTCGAACCAACGTAGGATTATCCAACAGATTTACAATCTGCCACTATTAACCACTCAGTCACTTCTTCTAGAACATACTTATTTTTTGCCTTTTGAAAGACGACAACCATTATACGCTATCTTTGTACTGTCGATAACTTTTATTAATTTAAGACCCGCTTTTCTGAGCTCTTTTATAGCAGAATTACGACCTTTCCCAATACCCTTTATTTTTACTAAAATACAATCATACCCGAGTTCAAGTGCTCTTTCTCCTAAATAATATATCACTTGCTGTGATGCTATTTGAGTACCCTTTCTTGAGCCTTTATATTTTAGATAACCGCTAGATAACGTCGTTATTAATTTTCCTTCAGAATTAATTAAACTTCCTATAGTGTTGTTAGAAGTACATTGAAGGCTAATAACATTTAGATTGGCTTCTTTTTTTTTCGTATTAATCATCTTAAACGATTTTGTACCTTATTTTTGCGTTTTGCTGTTTTAGCATTAGTACGAGTCCTCTGACCTCGAATAGGTAGCCCCTTTTTATACCTTAATCCTCTGTAACAACGGATTTGAGCAAGCCTCACACTATTTCCGTATAAATAGCGACTTAATTCTTCTTCTTTAAAAGTATCTTTGTCTTTAAAAACGGTGTCTATTATAAGAGCTATTTGTTTTGGAGTTGCCTCGTCTAATTTTAAGATAGGATTAATGCCAATCTTTTTACAAAAAGACTCCGATAAAAAGGAGCCAACACCAAAAATACGCATTAATGCTTGCTTTATTGGAATTTTTTCTTTTACTTTTTTATTTAAAAAATAAATCATTTATATTCTTAAAAATAATAGCTGATTTAAAGATTTATACACTAATTGCAAAAAGGATACAGGGGTATTTTAATACCCCTGTATTTAAAAACTTTTTTTAATCGTACATGCTAAGACCCCTAAAGGTATACGTATTAAAAACATTTAATATTTTGTTATAAAACCATGTTTCCCACTAACGCAGTATCTCTGGTAAGATCTGGGGTCACTATCGAGTTCGATATGATTTCGTGTGGTGCCAGAACTATAAAATAAAAGAATTTTTATCAGCTTAAAGCTTGTTATTTTAATATTCCAGCCGCACGTTCCCGTACGGCTACCTTGTTACGACTTCATCTCGGTTGCAATCCCCTGCCTTAAAAAGAAATACCTAACAAACCAATAATTGCAAGTATATTATCTAATCTTTGAAAGAGAATAACTCCCAACATGTGACGGGCGGTGTGTACAAGGCCAAGGTACTTATTCACCGTAGCATGCTGATCTACGATTACTAGTGATTCCAACTTCATGTGGGCGAGTTTCAGCCCACAATCCGAACTAAGAAAACTTTTATAGATTTGCTCCAGCTTACACACTATTGCTTCTTTTTGTAGTCTTCATTGTAGCACGTTTGTAGCCCAGTTCATAAGGGCCATGAGGACTTGACGTTATCCCCACCTTCCTCTAGCTTATCCACTAGCAGTTCTTCTAGAGTTCCTGTTTGGAACAACAAACAATGGCAACTAAAAGTAGGGGTTGCGCTCGTTTAAGAAATTAATCTAACATTTCACAACACGAGCTGACGACAGCCATGCAACACCTGTGTGTGAAAACTCTTACTATAAAGTGGAGAAAAAAAACTATTTTTTTCTCACTAAACACACTGTCAAGAACTGGTAAGGTTTCGCGCGTATTTTCGCATTAAACAACATGCTCCACCACTTGTGTTGGCCCCCGTCAATTCCTTTGAGTTTCGACCTTGCGATTGTACTCTTCAGGCGGAGTGCTTAACGTGTTAACTAAATGCCTAAAAAATCTAAGCATGAGCACTCATAATTTACGGCGTGGACTACCAGGGTATCTAATCCTGTTTGATACCCACGCTTTCGTTCCTCAGCGTCAGTAACGACCTAGACAACTGCCTTCGCTTTCGACGTTCCTTTACAGTTCTACGGATTTCACCCCTCCTTGTAAAATTCCATTATCCTGCTTCGCACTCCAGTATAAACGTTTTAAATGCATTTTTAAAGTTGAGCTTTAATTTTTAACATTTAACAGCTAAATACCGCCTACAAACCCTTTACGCCCAATTATTCTAGATAACGCTCGCCCCCTCCGTATTACCGCGACTGCTGGCACGAAGTTAGCCGGGACTTTTCTTTTAGTAATGTCAATCTCTTCCTAAAATATC
>Ga0209092_10001084_pt1 | contig 27369 bp, 16 predicted proteins | sample FraStrMetagenome_FD_187446 | JGI IMG/M metagenome (GOLD analysis project Ga0209092, IMG submission 187446) | Marine eukaryotic phytoplankton communities from Arctic Ocean - Fram Strait ARC3M Metagenome (SPAdes) (version 2) | ecosystem: Environmental > Aquatic > Marine > Oceanic | place: Fram...
GCTTAAATTGTGGAATTTTCTTATTTTGCGTAGGAATACCCGTACGAAAATTGGTGGAATATTCAACTCCCTGTGCACATATTCGTGGAATAAAAACCAAAAAATACCTATGATTTTTAGAAAGGTGTATGAGTAGAGACATGTATACATCCATATATGTTCTACAAAAAATACCACACTTGTGGAATTTCCTGGATAATACCTCGGTTTACGGCCATCTCACTTTACTCGAGGACTTCGGACATTGGTAGTTTACACGTAAGAAAAGGTCCTCAAGCCTGAAAAGGTTTCGCTGTAATCGAGGTTAACTTCCCGGGTCCAGTAAAGAGACCTCGTAATACTTTTTCAGTTTTCCTTTGTATATCGACTCCGGCCATTTAAAGTGTATGAAGAATCACGCGCAAACTTACCTTTTTTCCTTTATATATGTTCTCTATTTTCTATGTCCTAAAGGCTGCGTTTGCAGCTAATCCCAGGATGCTTCTCTCTTGTAAAAAAAAAACCTGTTCGTCCCAGGAAAAAAAGTTTCGGTCATTGTGATTATGTTGATATTTTCTATCACTGTGACCTATGCTGGAGATAGGTGTCGACGTAACACACGGTTAAGGTATGTTGGTGTTGGGGGGTGTTGTTTGTTGGTGGATACCAAATTGTGAGTTAAATAGTAATCTGGCATTTTGCCAAATTACTACATACCACCTATACTAAGTTAACTATAATTCTAATATGTTCTCTATACCACAATTACATTAATCTAGTAGCTCTTTGTAGAGCATACCAAATCAAGGTAAGTACAACGTTGTGCTGGCCAAGCACCACTTGTTGAAATACAACCGTGAGCTGTTCTCTCTTGGAACACGTCTCACATTAATATGTATCTTTACGACTTGTACGAATGTTCTCTGACATTCTTTGCGTACGTCAACCTCTGATCGGGAGGGATACATTTGGGTCCTGCCCTTCAACTTGGATCTGAATCAGATCGTTGATTATTTATATTTATTTAATATAATCTTTTAGTTATATTAATGACGCGTAAATAATGATTTAATGCATTTATTCATTATATTCTTGTACGCGTATCGCTGTGTATGACAACTGTCTATTGTTGAAAACAATAAAAACCTGTTCGTCCCAGGAAAAATAAAAGTTTTGATAAAATATTCATTGTTCATTGTCTCTTCCCATCGTTCTGAAATTGTTTCATTGTCTCAATGGATTAAGTCGTACATTTTGGGATAAAAAAATAAAAAACCTGTTCGTCCCAGGAAAAATTCATCGATCTATGTTGAGTATCGTCTTCTCTATTCGTTATCTGTTTTGAATTCTTCGGATGAAAAACCTGTTCATCCCAGGAAAAATAAGTTCGATGTTGGGATGATCTTGAGGTGCGTGCATACTTCTTTGATTTCCTAACTGACTTTCCTTGATGACGAGTTATCAGAGTATTTAGTACCAAAAAGATTCAATTGTGAGAGTTCAAAAATTAAGTTACTGGTCGGCAGAGAATGGAATCTTTCGAAAATACGCGGGAATTGGAATGTTTTTCGATTGCGTAAAACGGCGTAGGTTCTGGTATACGGCGGACGAATGAATGGAAGGTATCTTTTTTGGCAGGCAAATGAGGTTTGGAAAATGTTGAAAATGGTGGGGTCTGAGGTCTGTTGCGGTCGCAATCCTTGATGAAAAATAAAAACAGATGCGGAACGAGCTACTTATGATATTCGAGTTGCTCGGATGAAGTTATTTGCTTCTGGTTTGGAGTGTGTCTTCGAGGATTCAAGTTGCCGATCACGAAAATCGAAGTGGTTGAAAGGAGAGTTTCGAAATGGCCAAAAAGTGTAGGTCGGAAGATATTTTTTGAAGCACTTGATGGAACTTCTTGATATTCGACAGTCTATTTTGTTTTGTTTTGGAGAATCCAACGTAATCACGAAAAGAAAAAGAATTGGATGATGGGGTCTTGAGGTATGCTGTCGGTTGTCTTATTTCGCCATGGAGGGGTGAAAATTCCTTAGCGCGTAGTTTATCGCATTATATAGTACTATACCATAGCGTGAAAGTTATATTTCTTTTCTTATTTGTTTGTAAAGAATGAATACCACAAAATCAAATCTTGTTTGCTTATAGCTGCAGAGAAAAAATGTGAATAAATAATGAATATTGTAGATATTTATGGATGTGTGGTTCAGTCTCTTACTATTTGATTAAAGCAAACTATTTCAGTTAGATCGAGTTTTAACTATGATCATCATTTTCTATTTTCAACATCATTTTTTTCCTTTCATTTTCATTCCATTGATCTTGAGGTTTTGTTTTTTCTTATGACAAAAATCAAACACAAACGTTTCTTGGATAATTCCCATTTTAGGTGGCTTGCATACCACATCAATTCTTCTTCTTCTAAAATCCGTTTTCTATGGATATTGCAATATCCACACTACGTATAGCGCTCGAGAAAGCCTCCAATAGGAAGTCTTTGAATAAGGTACATAATGTTTTAATCGGATACACATTTATATACTTAGCTCAAAGAAACGTTCTCTATAACAATTCATATAATTAAATTTTTACTGTTGCGATATTTCTATAGAGCACAAAATACAAGGACTAAGAATTTCGATGCGTACCATATTTCTGTAGAATGCTACTACATAGAAGTGCTCAGTCTCCATCCACTTTGAAGTTTTGATGGTGATACTAAACGTACTGACCAACCACCGACAACAGAAAGTGTAACAACACTTTTCGTAGAACGACATTAAAAGAAAGGCAACCAACAGTGGTGTCAAGGCCAACAATATAGGTAAATATAAATCAGTACCTAGTGTTGAGCACAAGGCTATCACCATGGAGACGGCTCCTTCTACGGAAGCTGAAGCTTCTACACTGACCATGGTAGAGGGAGTTCCTGACATTCCTTCTAAAAACAATTCAGCAACTTTAAGTTCTGCAACAAGTGTCGCAACTGATGATGCCGCATCTGGCAGTGCAATTGGGGTAGGCGATTTTGTAGAAGCTTCGTTTGCAAGCTTTGATAAAGCTTACGGATTCAACGCACCAACAACCTCACAAGTAACCAACAAAAATAGAACTTTAGGAGATGACGAGAAAAAATCGCAGACTCATTATTTTGCTGTTGATTTTCATCTTCTATACCAGAGCATCCTTTATAGCTTTCTGCCGTTCCTCTTCTTTTGTGCTAGAAGAAGCATGTTCGGTGTAGCTTCTCTTTTACGATCATTTTTGATCGGTCATGCACTTCGTTTGTTTATGACATTTTTCCCTAGGGTTTCATGTTTGGAGTCATCAACATCAATATCACTGCCGATATTTATAAAAGAGAAGGTCTCTAGCGTGTTGTTATCATCAACTGGAGCATCATCCACAGGGGGGAATTACAGCAGTAACCATCACAATAGCAATTGGCTTCAAAATTGGCAAGTGGTGATTGTGGGGAAATTGGGCGGGGATCCAAATGCTTGCCCCCCTCCTTCATTGGCATTACTAGCTTTATTGACAGTCTTTGCTTTTGTCGTGCACCCGGATGGGTTGACTTGGGTTCTTTTGGGAAAGTTACGGTAGGTCCAATATTATTTTCTTGTATCTCCAATTATTTTCAGCACTTTTTATTGACACAACTTGGACACATTCATATACAAAATATAAATATGAAATTAATTTGTAAAGGGAATTACTGTCAAATGCTTTATATTCATTGCAAAATTGTATCAACATGATCAGAGATGGTCATATACCGACTCTAGTCGCTTCGGGCTCGTTGGCGGCTATATTAGCATTTTCAGGTGTACTTTATAGAGCTTCGTTTTCATCTCCTAAGTGCACTAAAACTCCACGGAAAGATAGAAACACAGGAAACCATAATCATTCTAGAGGGAAGAAGAAAAGGGGTGGTAGAAGAGGGGGTGGTGGCGGCAACAATGAACGTCGTTCGGGGAAACACTCAAATAGAATAAAACATGGATCTGGGAACAATATAAAAAGATCTATGCAACCGCTGTTGGAGTGTAATGAAAATTTGGATCAAAATGATTATGGGGTAAAAAATTCTGAAGCTATTGATGACTCATGTATCCCATTTGAAAGTTCTACTGAAATATCAGGAAGGAAATTAACTGATGATTGTCATGATGAAGGCAGCACCGCATCTTCTGCGTCACCTGCCTTATCAACTTCGCCAACTATTACAGATGTTGGCGATTGTAAGATTAGTGCTCAAGATGAAAAGAAGTTATCTGTGAGTGCCAGTTCTGACTCTATTTCCGCAACTGGTTCACTTTCAAATACACAATCTCCTGTTACAAAAAAGGATTCAAAGAAGATTAAAAAGACAAGGAAACAGAATTATAATAATCCCCTTCGTGGTCACAGGCAAAAACACTCAAGCTCAAATGCATCTCAAAAGCAATCGACTCTAAAACTGCAATCACGCTCTGTTGCCTCTCCAACTGTTGAAAGTATATCATCTTCTCGTTTTTCTTCTTACGGAACAAGTATGCAAAACCAACCACGCAAATTCAATCAGAGGAAATATCACAAGGCTGAAAGAGAAACAGTCACTGGACCGTATAATAACCACAATCACGGTCATACAAATTACAAGAAAAAGAAAGGAAATATTTCTAATTCCTATTTTTCTTCTGCAACTGTCCCTTCCGCTCAACCTTATTATGGAAATAATCATGCCGCGTCGAATCTTGAAAGTTCTAATATGAGAGGTGGTAAAATCTATCATTCTAATCTTCACTCTGATAAATCAAATCATCCTAGGTCGTTAAGAATGACAAATCGAATGCAAACTGATGTGCATAGTTCTACTAATCATCAGAATTATGCAAATCGTTACATTACTAAAGGGAATAGAGAGAATAAAGGATCCAATCAAAACTTGTATTTTTCCCCACATTCAAATGTTTTTAATTATAAGTATGCTCAGATCCCTAAAAATCCTGAAAAAATTGAACTTGCAGGTCTTTTGGCTCAAGTTGGTTTGATTGGACGGTCATGTGCTAATTTGCTCCAGGATGTACCAGACGTTGAAGCACTATCAAAATTAACTCCCAAACAATTTGAAATGTACAATGTTTCCAAAGATACTCAATTCCAAATTAGGTCTATTGTTGAAGCCAGGAAAAGGCGTATGGGATTCGTTTCTAATTCATATGGACAGGCTCCAACTATGCAGGGTGTTTCTTTGCATACTAATAATGTTACTGTTCGACCTCCACCAGGTCTCGGATTCGGAGAAACGTCTTCTGTATTTGCAAATCATCATCAACCTGCTAGAGTCGAATCCAATGATATTTATTCCAATCAATTTCATAAACCCCACAGGGCAGGTCAAAATTTCAATAATACTCTCCAGGGTAATGTTACGTCACAATCCAGTATGCAAAGTGGTGTGTTGGAGGATGATGATAATGAGAATTTTGAAGAAGATTTGTTGTCACAAGTTGGAGGACAAATGGCAGTTAGTATTTTGGATTTCTAGAGACTTGTATCTTGTTGGGAAATGATGAAAGTTGTTGCATACTACATATTTAAAAATATATTTTTCGGACAGGAATATTAATAAAAGAACGAACCTTGAGTAATTATGACGAAATGTAGGAGGATTTAGACATCATAACAATATTGCAGACAAAACTATTTCGTAAAAATTAAAGAAGAACCCCCCTCTATTTATCTCCATCTTAATAAGCATAGTTGGTAATGTTGGCATTAGATTTATTTGAAACATACTCAAAATGAGATAATCTTCCCTGCGACATCAAGTAATTGATAGGCAAAGTAACCGAGAGTGAAGATGTATACGTTTGAAGCTTCGATGAAATATTTAATTTAACTATGTAGCCTAAAGCTTTCACCCCTGTTACATTTCAAAAGAAACCGGAGAGAGTAAAATACTAAATTTATGACACTAAGAATCCACTTTAGTGAATGTATTAGATAAATAAAGTATCTTTCATATGTTCTTCTTCAATTTGATTCTAGTATCCAAATATAATCTGAGCAACATAATTCAGTAGAAAAAGATCCAACTGTGAACATATTTATTTATTGTGCATGTTCAGTTCTGCCAATTCAGAATCTCTTGCCTGGATCTTTTGGATATCTTCCTCCAAATCCATCTTAAATGGCTCTAGCTTCATATCTGGAGCATAATCCAAAAGACTCTTACGTTTAAAATTCAAATCTGTGGCACGTTTGAGGCGACGGGTACGGGCAGTTTGAACTTCTGGTGGTGCGTAGGAGATAGCCTCTTTTACGGTTGTTTCTTGCTCATTCAGAAGATCTTCATAGCGAAGGCCTGATATCAAAGACAAATTGTACACACAGAGAAAAAGTGTCTTGTGAGATCTGAGAATACAAAGGAGGATAAGGTGATGTGAAATATTTTCATTGATATTACGTCACCGTTGTTGTAATCGGATAGTTGATCATGCAACATGGTTCATGGTGCTGATTATCTAGAATTGCGAGCCAGATTGAACTTGAGAACATCTGGTTGTAACAGTTCTTCACAACTTACCAACTTCATTCAAGTTAGAAGCCAAGATTCTTCTGTATTGCTGGGAAGCAACAGTCAAAACCTTATCGGTAACAAATCGAAGGGCCATTTTTATTGGAAATGCCTACGCCGGTTTTCACCGCCGCTGCAGCAGGTTCCGTTTCAAACTTCTAAGTAAGATTATCTTCGAAAACTGTACTTAGATAAAGAATGACTCACTCTTTAAGTAATAGAAATTCTTAGGTATTTAGTAGACTTTATTGACGTAAACTTTGATTTTGCTGTTACTTTTTCCGGTCTGCTGTTTATGTTTGAATAGAATTTGTGTGGATAGAACCTTATGGTCCACTTTGTGGGTAACAAAAAAATGTGGGGGAATAAAATCTACATTGTTGTCATACTTAGAACTATACTAAAATATAATTCTATCAAAAGGATATAATATACTATGAGGCACATAGCATTGGGAACTTCACTTTCAAAGATTGGATATTTGCATCATAAAGCCAACCATCCGAATACGATCATCAACACCAATAACCTTTTTTCTTTCCACAAAGAACGATTTGAGAATAATTTATTTGTGATCAACAGACAAGAGATAAGTAACCCTCAAAAGTCACAAAGCAAGTTCTTCATTACCTGATCATCAATTACGCAGTGCAATTACTAGAAACATAAATTTGACACATTTTATTGCAGGAATCTAAAGTTTCACTGAACAAATCTCATTATGATAGAAGAAGGAGCAAATAATGGTATCCGGTGCTTTTATGAAGTTCTTGGGATTCCAATGGATGCAAATGCTGCCAGGATTAAGAAGGCGCATCGTAAGCTGGCACTAAAGTGGTAAGCATCTATTTCAGCAACAAATTTACATCTAAAATGCAATGAGTGGAAAATGATACTCTAGTTACTCACTTTTCAAAATACTTTTGCAGGCATCCTGATAAAAATCAAAATAATCTGGAAGTAGCAAATGAAGAATTCCGTCTTGTTCAACAGGCATATGAATGTCTATCTGATCCACAGGAACGTACCTGGTATGATGAACATCGTGAATCCATTCTCCGAGGATGGACAGCTCAGGGAGATGGAGGAATGGCAAATGCCGAAGATATGATATTTGATGTGGATGATTATATGGATGCTACATGTTTTACAACCTTTCATGATGACGACGAGGAAAACTTTTATTCAGTCTATACAGAAGTTTTTACTAAAATTGCCGAGGGTGAAATATCTGCCAGTCCTAAAATTTCCTTGGATGAGTTAGAACAATTGTTTCCTAGTAATTTTGGAAGATCGGATTCAGATTATAAAAGTGTGGTTTTGCCATTTTATGCAGCATGGGATAATTTTTCAACTAAAATGACATTTGCGTGGGAAGACAAATATGATACACGGGATGCAGAACATCGAAGGATACGTAAAGCCATGGAGGCTGAAAATCAAAAACATCGTAGAATTGCAAGAAAGGATCGAAATGAAGATGTCTTGAACTTAGTTGCCTTTATTAAAAAGCTCGATCCTCGAGTAAAGGCATATAGAGAGAAAGTAGAATTGGAAAAACGGAAGAAGGTGGAACTAGAAAAGAAGGAAGCAGAACGTAAAAAAATTGAAAGGCAAGCAGCCAAGGAAAAATGGATTGAAGAAAGGAGAAAAGAAATGGAAGAGGAGGAAAGAGTGATGATGGCAGACTCTAATAGTAGGGGTAGGTTCATGTTCCGTTTAGCTGATGAGGAAGAAGATTTCGGTAAAAAGAAGAAGGGAAAGAAAAAGAACAAAAAGAAGAAAGGGAAGCAAGGTCGATGGGACAGTGATGATGAAAAAGAAAGTAATCAACATGAAAAGATTCATGATCAAAATCAAGTACAGGATGAAACGGAGTCAATTCCATCCACGGATATGGAAACAGACCAAGGCAACGATGACGAAGTACAAAACGTCAAAGATGAAGATGTCTCAATGGAGGTACCACAATCTCCAAATCCAGATGCTGAAATGATTGATTATTCGAGTGAGGAAGAAAGTGTAGAATCAGATGATGAACCCGACGTGTGGAGATGCGATATTTGTCGGAAGCAATTTAAAAGTCAGAAACAATTGGAAAATCATTTAAAAAGTAAGAAGCATAAAGAAATGGTCAAGAAAAATCGGAAAAAAACGGAAAAGCTTGGTAAAGGAACAAAGAAGGTACAAAAGCAACAAAAAGCAGAGCAAGAGTTGGTAGCGGATGCTATTGAAGATCTCATGAATGAGTTTGATGATATGTAAATGAACTTTTATTTTGACATTCAAGTATTCTCTACGATTGTCCCAAGGAATAATATTTAATTAATTCGACGATTTGTAAGACATCAAATAAATGTTTATTCAAGCAATCTTATTACAAAATCATGCAATCCAGGTATAAACCTATACAAATATTTTCCATATTGCTACTATTAATGAAAAGAATTGTCATGAGTGTTAGGAATCATATTTGCATTTGTACAGATAATGAAAGAAATCATTTTTCCTCATTAGTGCCTATCAAAGGAATTCCGTCTATGTACTGATATTCATCCAAATTGATAGCTTTCACATCTTCCACTAATACTTCATTGTTTATGATGGAGAATTCAATATTAATTTTTCCTAATACAAAGGAATAGACTGATTCTGTTTCTGTACCGCGTTTATGAGTGGACCTTGGATCTTGTGCTAGAACTTCTTTTATGGTTTGTTGAGCTGCTAAGAAATCATCATCTTGGAACTTATCATATTTAGTGTTAGGGTTTAGTTTTTGTTGTTTCTTCCTTTTGTTGGAGGAAAGGATATTGTAAAGGGGAGATAATGAATTCTGTGGGGCACTCATGAGTCTGTATAGGGAGTGTTTTGCTGTTTCTGTTATGGAGACAGTGGGAAGAGCATCTTTTTGCGATACCCAGGATGGTACACGGATAGTATCATTGTCATGATGACCGGGTATGTCCCATGGCACACATGGTTTTATATCTAAGACGATGGAATATTTGTGTATCGAAAAAATGATGAGGAAAGTAGATGAAAAGAGAACGAGGCATTTTCAAAACTTTCAAGGTTTCTCCATAGAATAAAAATCGAAACTCACCATAAACAGGAGTTCCATGCACTAAATCAATAGCTTCAATGTACAATCGTCTCTTTTTTGTGTCCACTCTATTCACCTTGACCAAACTTAGACCTACGGGATTAGGTCTATGAGGTGATCTTGTAGCCAATATACCAACCTTTTGATTCCCACTTCCACTGGCCCGAGGTGGTCGTATTTTAGATTTTTTGGCAGTGGCAAATCCAGATGTTGTAAGATTGGTATTGGCATGAAATTCGAAGACCACCCAACAATGTGAATATTCTTGTATTCCGTCTAAGATTTCAATGGCAAGACTTATGTCTAATTGAAGAAAGGCTCTAGAGGATGGAACCAATGCTCCCTGTCTAGGAGTACCCATTCTTTTAGTAAATGGAGTATGTAATGTTCCTATGCATTTCAGCAACATCTTGGGACTATTTTCAGAATTCGAATTTGAGGATAATCTAATTTTAACATCATGTAAATCATTTTGTGATTCTTTTAATTGATTTTGTTCAACTGCTTTTAGATGTGTTCTTAGGGAGACTTCTGCTCGGATCCTACCTCGTCGTTCTGCTAAACGTGCTCCGTTGAGTTTCCTTTCTAAGCGATTAAGGGCACTTTTGTGATAATAATAAAAAGCGATGCTTAGGGATATAGATGCAGCGCTGGTGATTAAAACTGTCGAAATTGTTTTGGAGTTGGAAGACTTAGTTTGTGATAATGATGATAATGTTGCCATTTTGTTTTATAATAATAAAATAAGAAAAGAAAATGAAATATTTATTGGATGGGGTTGTTTTTATCAATTTAGGATGGGATACTATGGTAGGCAACATCGTACTAGATTCCACTTTGAATACGTTACAAAAGAAATTAGAGGGTTTAGAGTAAAATATTATTTGAACAAGAAAGAACATTTATTTCATTTTACATAACCCCCCCTCACTGAAATTGTCACAATTACGTAAAATTCCAATTTGATCGGTTGTCTTCTGAAACCATCATTTTGAACCTAGGTTTACCACAATAAATTACACTCGACATATCCAACACTCCGCATTGACTCTTTTGCAACAATTGAAAGAACTGAAATACAAAAAAATACAATCTTAATAGTTAATCATAGGTAAAAAAATGCCAGAAAGTCAAACATCCTCCAGCACAGAAGCACTTCCAAAAAAAACACCTTCGGAAGTTGTGGACGTGACTGTCCACCCTCTTGTACTCCTAAGTGCCGCCGACCATTATCATAGAGTAGCCCGTAATACCCAAAGACGCGTGGTAGGAGTATTATTAGGTAATGTATCTCGCGGTCGAGTCGACGCGACCAATTCCTTCGCTGTTCCATTTGAAGAAGATCGTAAAAACCCCGCAGTCTTTTATTTAGATCACAATTATTTGGAAAATATGTTGGGTATGTTCCGTAAAATCAATGTCAAGGAACGTGTTGTTGGGTTTTATTCGACTGGGCCACAGATCCGTCCCAATGATTTAAGGATCCATTCCTTATTGAATCGATTTTTGCCGGCTGGGGCTAGTACTCCACCTGTCTTTGTGATTATTGATGTTAGGCCCAATCGTCAGTCTATACCTACAACAGCTTATCGTGTTGTAGAGGAGGTGGAGGCTAGTTCTTCTTCCAATGCGCAGGTCCTTAAGACTTTTGCTCATGTACCATCATTGATTGGAGCACAGGAAGCGGAAGAAGTGGGTGTAGAGCATTTGTTACGGGATATCAATGATCCTACGACGTCTACTGTAGCTGGTTTGATCAAGGCGAAAATGGCAGGTTTGGATACTCTCACGGATAAACTAGTGGAAATGAAGGACTATTTAGAGGCCGTATTACAAGGAAAGATGAAAATAAATCAAGAGATTGTGGGAAATATGCAAACGATACTTAATTTACTTCCTAACCTCAATGTGGAGGAATTGGTGAAAGCTATGTTGGTCAAAACGAATGATCTTCATATGGTTATTTACTTAAGTTCTTTAATTCGTAGCGTCATGGCATTGCATGATTTGGTGAATAATAAGATCAAATTCATGGACGAGGATGATGTGGTAGTGCCAGAGGATTCCAAGTCTGACGTAAAGAAGGCACTTAAAGAGGATGAAGAGAAGAAGGAAGAGGAACCACAGACATCTGAACCCAAATCATAAATCATGCCAATAGATCTTGAAATTTAAATAATTGCTTTCGCTCCATTCTTTTCTGATGATGAAAATTTTCGCGTCTATTCTTTATCAATATGAACACCACATTTTTACTCTGCTTCGCATAGCATTTTACTCTAATTAGATTATGCCGGGCAAACTCCTGTCATCACTTATTTATTTTCCCAGCATACTTGATGATTTAGATGTTACGGTGATCTCTCCCAGGCGATGTGAATACCTGTTATTTCGTGCTCGATGCATTCATGATGCTTTGTTTTTATTTCACTCAAATATATTCATGATTTCCCATATGCAACAAAGAATGTGAAGCGTTATTCAATCCAATCACCAAAGAAAAGAAAATTATTTCTTTGCACAAAAGGAATCAAAACAATTGTGGAACGCATCTTTTATAGTGCAACATAATCTGTGGATGTTGCAGCGCAAACGCAGCGCAAATCATGAGAGAAACACATCTATAAAGATTCTACTTTTTAGAACAAATAAATATTTGATAATGCAAAATACGCAAAATATTGCTGTCGATTATACACTTGATTTCAAGAAATTCACGCACTTATGTATGTTTGTAATTCAAAATTCTGATCAGTCTAAAATGAGGAACGAGTATTAGTTTAATTTTATGTGAACTCAAGATATTCTGAAGTACTTTTTACATGGAAAGCGAGGCACTATACCTTCTAAGGACAAAGTTCAAAAATGCTATCTAAAATTTCTTTATTCATTTTGAACTTGAAGGGGTTCATCACCCTTCTCTGCAAGGATCTTTTCCCATAATTTATGCATGACCAAAAGTCTCTGTTTCTCCCCCGTCAAACTCTGTAAAAACTGAACCCGTTCTGGCCCTATTGGAATTTCTAAAGCTTTTGTCATGAAGGATTGATGCACCGATTTTGCTTCTTCTAACATTTTTGTTCGTTCATTTTCTCCCAGGGATAACAATTCCCCCAATATGCCCTGTTGTAAAGATGCGGCCTGTCGTGCCATTTCCAAATTTTCTTTTTGAGTTTCTTCAATATGTTCTACCATCCTGGGAGGTCCAGAGGTAGTTCCCGAAGAAAAAGTTGTTGGATCGATTTCCTTTTCTGAATATTTTACAGAAACTACACGTGTGCACCCACCCTCAGTCTCATCCGATAGTAACTCATTACCATCAGATAAAGTCACATTTTCAAATACGAGTCTCATGGTGGATATACAATCTGTTATTGTCTCAAATAGATCAACTTCCTCTGGAGTTACTGGATTTTGAGTTACGAAAGAGGTTATTTTCGCAATGGCAAATTCTGGATCATATCCTACGCCTTGATATAGCATATGCTGTAATTTTTTCATGCGATTTTGGATCTCCAACGGACTTTTTACCTTTGACTTTGATTCTTTATCGTCTTCATTAATGGGAGTAGAAAATAATAATGCATCACCTCCATATTCAAGATATTGTATGACTTCGGGTAAACTGACTGCCTTGACACAGAGGGCACAAAAGGCTTTAATATCGGAGGGATCTAAAGCATCACCATCACTTTGTCCTAGTAAAGAAGATGTCAAATTTCCATTATTAGATTCAGTCTCTTGACACAATTCCCATTCTGATTTCAAAACCAACTTAACTAGGGCGGTTCTAGCCGCTTCATTCATTTCTTCCATGAGCTGCTGCAATTGATTAGTTCCTCCATTTTCTTCTTCCAATACTGATGATTTGATTCCCATTTGTTTCAAGATAGATTGGGCTTCTACTATTGTGATATTTGCACCTTGTGTTTTGTTATGTCGCTCTACAAGATCGGAAAGTATTTCCATTTGAATCTCCAACAATGTTTGACGATGTTGGTCAATGGGTATTCGTAGGGTGGCATTGGGAGTTGAATCAGTTGAAAGATTGGGGACTTTATTGAGTGTTGAAACAGTTTCTTGTAAAAAATTCAATAGTACGGATTGAGGAAATGCCATATTTTTGTTAGTTTATTTGAGATGGGGAAGGATGTTTTTTTTTGCTTTATGATTTGACTCGTGTTGCTGTTTGTGACCTTCGAAGATATTCGATAGATCTTACAAGAATAGTTAGGGTTAGTACCATATTCTGGTTAGGGTTAGAATTGTTTGTGAGAAGTTTTCATTGCGTGGGTTGTTAAAAAATTCACATCATGACGTAGTAAAACCGCTGATTACATAACCGAACACGTAATTCTGTTTCTCCTTTTCTTCTCCTTTTTGTCCTTTTTCATGAAAATAGCATCATCAGCATGTTAATTCCCAATGAAATCCACTACTGTAGTCTTCGACAATCAATCTCCCTCCACAATAATATCCACTAAAAATAGAAGTTAACTATACCTTGTTAACTGTTTGGATTATTTTTAATTTATGAGTGCTTCACAGTCACTGATTTCTATATAAAAATTATTAATCTTGATACCTATTTATCTTTTGTCTGCAATGTTCCTAGAGTTTCTACATGAAGATTCCTTTTTAGCTTTCCTAACTGCGTCAGCATAAGTCAGTTTTCCTTTTAATATTTTGGTTGTTATTTTGGAGGTTTTTGATGTATTTAATACGTCATTTTCACTCTCTCCAACACAGCAGTGATTGTTTTCTAAAAGTATCTTCAATCCGAACGAAAACAAAAGCATCTTTGCCCCCCACCCCCTGCATCTTTTTCTATTCTATTCACATAAAAAAATATTCCGATGGAGAAAGAAAGGAAATGCACTTGTGGTCCTTATCCAACGATTGATATAACCTCCATTTATTACAAAAATAAGGAAATCCAACATGATCCATCTTTCGATACAAAAACAATGGAAGAACTCTTAACAGCATGTCAATCTTATGGATGTTTTCACTTGACAATCCAAACACCACCAGATAATGATAATGATAAATTGGCCGTTTTTCGGTCTTACCAAAAAGAGAATGCCACCAAAGAAGACATCTTGGAATTGTTTCAAGCAGACTTTCTTGAACAATGTTTCAACCTAGATTCCCAGTCCGAAACCACTGAATACAACGAAGAAATAGATTTAAATGGGATGTATATTCTTCCATATTCAAATAATTGTCACTCCTCAGAAAAAATCTTCTCAGAAGTAACATTCCGTGGTAGAAACGCTGAAAGTGGAGATCCTAAATCAGCAGCAGCATCAGGAGCAGTTAAGTTGTCACATATTCTCAATCAAAAATTACATTTATCCACCGGAGCAGAGCCAAAACAATCCTGGGAATGGAAACGATATTCATCAAATATTAACTCCATCAATACAGCAAAATATACTAAACCATCTCCAAAGTGCATCTCCAAATTAGAGATATTACAAAGTTGGACGAATGCATTTCACTCTATTAGTACTACTCTTTCCAACATACTGAAATTACCTCCTTCCTTTTTAGAACATTCCACATCTCCTCAAAAATCAAATAGAGACCTCTTACGGGTCTTTCGATATGATCCTCTTCCTTCCGATAAAATTTGTAATCAACATTTGGGATCCTCACCACATACCGATTGGGGCACCATGACCATCGTATGGCAAGATTCCATGGGTGGATTACAAACCTATTGCCATTTGCACCAATGCTGGAATATTGTTCCTCCTCCTCCAAAACTAAATGAGATTAATGGGGATGAGAAGGATGTCCTGCATTTCTTTGTCCATGTCGGTGACTTTACAAGCCTTGCTACATTTTCCAAATGGCCATCCCCTCGTCATAGAGTCCTTTGTCCCAATGCTTCTCAGTCTAATCCAGATAGGATTCCTTCTCCTCGATGTTCCTTGGTCTACTTTGCGTATCCCAAACTAGGCTATTCATTGGCAGATGCTCAAAGGGAATTTTTAAAACAATATGGTCAAAATCAATGCAATGATTATTGTATCCCATTTACGCACTATAGTTTATTGCAAAATCAATCTTTGGAAAAAAGCATGATAGATGTTGGTTATGGGAATAATCTATGCATACATGAATCTACTTATCAACAAATATTATCAAGAGGATTTGATCTAGTTATTTCCGACAAATGGTCGCAAGTTCAAAGAGGTTAATAATTTATAAGGTATTGAAGCAAATATTATTTTATTAATGATTCATGATGATTTTGTTGAAGAACACTCTAAAGATCTATCTCGCGAAAGTATTGTTTGTACATGTGAATTACAATTTCTATTGAAGAAGAAAAAACCTTGGGCATGATTTCAATTGGCATGATGTAATAGAAAAATACATGATGAATTTATTTAATAATTACAATGGATGAGAAGGAACACATAAAGTCCATTTTGATAATCATATGCATCGAAGATTTGAGAAAAGAGTGCAAACAAGCCTTGGTGTAGTTTCGCTTCCATCCCCTCAATATTTATAATCATAATTTAATGATTGTCGACTTGAGAAAATTCATGACGAATAAACATTCCAATCAATTTATACATTAAATCTGCCAAACCTGCAAAGGCACTGGTTGTCACCACCGATCCAATCATACCTAAAACCGTTGGTCTAATAGTCGCCACCAATACAGACATACAAATCAAGCCAAATCGTATTTTTTTCAAATTCTTCAAGGCTGTCAAACAATATTGACAATGTTTGGTATGGGCAGTGTACACATCAAAGACTACTTCCTTATCAGTTGGTTGCATAGTGGTATCACCACGAAAGGGAATATTCCCTCCCGCGATTTTACGCAATCATGTACGGAATTGTAACACTCCACGATCTGTGGAAACAGGATTCCAAATGAAAAGAGAGAGGAGGGCCTGAGGAACGCTTAAAATAATTTGCCGAACTTCATCTGCTGCTAGTTCCTAGAAAAGAGACTGGGGGAAATGATGCCTCAGCTAATGCATGAAAAATGCAACCAAATTTATAATCACTTGAAAACTCCATGTTCACGAGCTTCACATTCTCATCGTACAGTCTGGAACAAAAACTATCGGTCTGTCACATGTGGTTCTATTGTTTGGCTCGGAAAAAAAAAGAACACGATATCAAGGTGTTGAAATATGTTGTTTGATTGTATTTTATGATTCGTTGGAGCACGGAACTAATCTATTAAAAGACCAATATTTCTGAGTGGATTCCATTGGATCTAAGAAAACAGGATAAAATTCCAATGAGCTATTATTTCAAGGAACAGTAATATTCTTTTGGGTGAATCATTCCATTTTCCGACAAAATAGTTTATGCTATGGCGTTTTATGCTAGAGAAGGAAAATTTGGAATAATAAATTGGATCAAAAGAGAAATTAGATTTGGTCCTCAATTATGTAACTAAAAAACCATATAATATTCATATTACATCATAAATGCTTTACTAATTTTCTAGAACAATCAGTAAATATGTTGAGTTCAATAAGCGTATGGAAAAATGTATTGTCTGTTCTATAAAATAAAGAAATATACAGTCCGCGACTTGTTCCAATTTACACTTTCCTTTTTTTTGTTGTTGCTTCATCTCATATCATATGGAGAGGGCAATCCAATTCCTTCATCTTTCAAATAGCTTAAGTCAGCCAAACGAGACATTTCCACATCCGTCAATTCAAATGAAAACAAATCCAAGTTCGACTTCAAACGTTTCTCTGATGTACTCAGGGGCAAAACTGCATATCCTTTCTGAATCAAATATCGCAGAGCTACTTGCGAAGCTGACACATTTTTTAGTTCCGCAATTTGCAAAATGATTGGGTCTGTCAAGAGTGACTGATTGCCCAATCCTAGTGGAGAATATGCCATAATTGCAATCCCTTTTTCTTGACAATAATCATAAATCCGCCCCCATTGCTTGTAAACACTCGCTTCGATCTGATTGACCATTGGGAGGATCGAAGCACCATTTTGCATTAATTCTTCTAAATGAAATTCATTGAAATTCGAGACACCGATAGATCGAGCCCATCCACGTTGATACATGGATTCTAAAACTTTCCAAGCCGCCAAACGACGAGCAGGATTCAATTCTGATTTGGAATCCATAATCGCTGGCCAATGCAATAACATACAATCGACATATCCGACACCTAATTCTTCTAGTATCAATTCAAATTGAGCCTCAATTGCTTTCGAAACTTCCTCAGGAGACATATTGTCCAGATCTAATGTCGAACCTTGACGTGTTAATCCTTCCATAGATCCATGAAAAAGTTTGGTGGTGATAAATATATCTTCACGTACTAATTCACCTTGTGTCATTTTTTGAGCAAGGACGGATCCGATGGCCTTTTGAGATCGATAAACTAATGCTGTGTCGATATGGTTATATCCCAAATCCAATGCTGTGGAAAGAGCATAATAGGTACGTTCAGGTAAAAATCCGAAAAAGTTGGGGTTGGAGGGTAAGCTAGATGTTGGTTGAGTGTCACTTTTAGAACAATCACGAAAACATGTTCCTACTGCTACTATGGGCATTCTGACGCCATTGTGAAGAGTGATGCTGGGTATGTTTTGAGGTGGTTTGGAGGATGTGGAAAGAGTTGAGTCACAAGATCCGTTACTGGATGCTCCTAAAGTAAGATTATTAATGGAAGGCAATAATAATATGAGTATTGCTAGCAGAGGTGGCCTGAGACTTAGAAAGGGTTTGAAGAAAATCGTCATGTTTGATGCTGATTAAATGAACATTACAATGAAGATGTAGATGATCGTGCTCGAATGCCATATGATCAACGTTCGTACGCACGAAAAAAATCCAGCAGATTTAACACACAAAAATAGAAATGATGTTCATTTAATTTCTACTACTCATCGTTCATTTCTTTTTTCATATTTGCTTCCACAGGATGAATTCTTTCGTGATCCATTCAACATATGCAGATAGAGAGGATACTTCATCAGCACGTGTAAATATTAGTGAAACGAAAGTTATTGCATTATGATGAACAAATCAATTCGCTATTCCAAGGAGAGGATAGCAAAAAATCTTCTAGGTGCAAAAAGTAATAAATATTGAACAAAGGAATGATTTCGTGATCGCTTTGGCAGGTTATAACTTTTATACTTATGATGAAATTTTATTTGCATATGAAATATACTCAAGATTATTTATTCTACCTCCAATGATGGTTCCCAAAGGACAAATCTTGTACAACAAGGAATGAAACCTTTTCATTGATAACGGATCTCTCACATGGTGAAAAGTCACACTATGCTTCGAAAAATGTGTTTTCCAGTTTTATAACCATGAACTTTCCCCTATCTGTTATATTATTTCCATATTCCACATATGCACCCCATTATATGTGGATAAAAATCGAGTATTCTTCTTATGAAATATTCGGCGATTTTCCTCACCTACTGTATGATTCCCCGTGATCCCGATATTGCGTGAGCAATTTGACATTTTCGATCTTCCATGTTTACTTTCTGGCTAGCAAACCATCTTGGCAATGCTTTGGAACCGAATTCTTTCAGAGCGTATCGATTGAGTAGGTATATCCAGGCCATACACTAAGAAAATATTTTCCAATCTCCGCATCTTTCTCTCTTAAGTAGAAAATTACAAACTCTTTGACGTCGAGAAAGCAAAGAAAAGTAGACAAAAGAATGCTCTTTGTTTCCTATCGTTTTTTTTTGTTTTGGAGATTTTTTTTTTTTGAAAGTCCTTTTGCTCATATTTTGCAATCATAAATCAAGTAGAATAAGCAAAGAAGACACCTTTGTATTTTTTTTTTAATAATCTGCAAAAGTTAGTGATAATAATAATTATGAAAGGATAAATTTCAAAGACGAGCACCCTAAACTGCTGCTGATTCGTCTTTTCTTTCAAATTGTGAAGAAAAAATCAACAACAAAAAGGAATAAATGGAATTGTAATTAAACAGTATAGTTAGTAGATTATTTTACGTGCCATCTCATTTTCATGCAGAGGAGGCAATGACAGCCAGAAACGAAAATGTACGCGCGTACCGTGTTCACACAATTCCAATTCATGAAGACCTCTCAACCAACAACAACGGTCATTATTTTCATTATGTACGATTGACATAAGCTACTACCTTGTGAATCATATGGTGAGTTTGTTCTATCTATTTATTAGTATTAAATGTGAAAATAAAACATATACAATTTTACAATCGGTTAAAATTCTTTTCAAAAAGGATTGTTTACTTGGAAATCAAATGCTCATTTCCAAAAGCTACTATGGAAAATTCGAAATTTATTCCATTCTGTTGCATCTAATTTAATATCATCTATATGTACTAAATATTTTCATTATAAACATACAGTTGATTAAGCATTTACGTACCAACATCGAATTAATCCGTTGGACATTGTTTTGCAGATTTGATTAGCAGCAGTATTGCTTACCAAAATCGAAATAGTTAATTGTTCACTCAGGAATTCTTGTTTTTTATCTAAGAACGAAAAATATCTCATGAAACAAGAATACAATCACCATTGCAAGAGTCGGTCTTGAAATAGAATACTAAAGAAATAAAGAATGGTTTTAGAGAAATGTTTAATGCGCACACCCAAACAAAAGATCTTGGTTCATAGCTGTTTCTGCTTCCTTTGCCTTATTGTTATAGGTAGATCCCATTACAAGTTAGCCTCACTTTATGACGTGGTTGATCCATCGAATTTTGAATTTTTGGATCCAATACTGTTTTTGAATGATAGAGAAATATTCGCTAGAGCAAGAGGTGGGACTTCTCTCTCAAGGTCACTGGAGCATGTTCTTGAGGATAGACGTAAGACTCAAATTTCCATCGTTTTAAGCCATTGTGACAAATCAATTGAATGGGTTCCAAATTTTATTGGTGAGGGTCTTTATGATGTTACTGATATAACCATACTATCCAAATGTGGGAATGAAATCCAAGGGTTAGAATCAATAAATAATATCGGAGCCAGGATAAAGGTCAATGTAGTCGACGTTGAGAATGTGGGTCGATGCGACCATTCATTCGCGTATTGGATAAAAAATAATATACCAGACATAAATGAGGAAAGAGATGGGAAAGATTTGGTGTTGTTCATGAAGGATAATGATCGTCTTGTGCGTGTTAGTCGCACATTTCACGAAGCTTTCGCGATTGCTTCTAGCACTGGATTTACTTGTTTTAGGAGACCCAACGGTAACGATTGGAGTCATAAAAGATTTATTCCTTTGTCCTTACATAGAAAGTCGCGACTTGACTTGTTTCAGATAAAAGACTACGATCGAACAGGGGATGAGTCAAATCCAAATTTCGCAGCCAAATATAGAAATCTTGGAGAGTATAGAGAGGCAATTGGGATTAAGTATCCAGATTCTGCATTAGTACCTGTTTGCTACGGTGGAATGTTTATGACTCAAAAGAGGGGTCTTTTGAAGCATCCTGCATCCGTGTGGACTCATTTGACATCATCATTGTCACGAGATAATAATATTGAGGAGGGGCATTTCGCTGAGCGTCTATGGGCTACACTAGTGTCACCTCAGTTAAGTGATGTAGCATTAGAGCACATTTCGGAATCCATACAGCAAAAAATCGATTATGAAGAAGATAAAGTCTATTATCTCGAGGGATTAACATACATTCGTGACTGGGGAAGCTTCTTCAAACGATACACCGGACTAAATTTTTATTGGTGGAATGATATATATCCTAGATAGATGAACATGATCATTCAAAAATACGTTCTGCTTCAAATACAAGGCACTTTTTCCACACTAATGGTGCATTTGTGCCGTTGATATGTACGGGATGTTTGAATAAGTCAACCTTTTATCTTTTATAACATATTGCACTTGTCACTGCTCATATTAATTTGTAAATTAACTTTTGTATTCTAATTTAGACTATTTCCATGTCCTTTTAGTTCACTCGCAAAAATCTTCCATTTTTCAACTTTTGTACCGGCCGCGAATAAATTAGTGATATTAATGGTTGCTGAATTATCATTGTCCTATGAGGCATGCTCCAAAAAATGGACTCATATGAATCTCAATGGAATACTCACCCAACGACAAAAAATGTTTGGGTTCCTTATATGGAAGAATATGCTATAAAAATAGATGGACTCAATCTTACGATGTATTCTTTGTATATAGCGGATATGTTGAGGCACAAAATGCGAAGATGAAATCTGCTGGAATACCTTGTTATAGAGTAGAGTGACACTACAAAAAAGTTTGAATCGCAAGATGATCCTACTTTAACAGAATTTATACAAGATATTTATACTCATTTTTTATACTCATCGTCATAATAAATACAGTCAACGTCAATGGGTCATGAATTGGTCCTTCCAAACTATGAAAAAGCATAGAATAGCATAAAAACATAATTTATTTATTTTGCAAAACAATAATGCAATGAGTTGGTCCTTCTAGGCTACGAAAAAGCATAGAAAAACATAAAAACTTCTTGTAATAAGATTGCAAAATTGATCCTGCAATCGAACGCTCTACCACTGAGCTACAAGTGCGACGACAGAAGCACCCGACGTGAGTCGAACACGTGACCATTCGAAGATTGCGTTTTGTTGTTGACAGAGGCTGAGTATAAATATATAAACTATAAAATACTAAAACTTAAGAGAATATCGACAAAAATACAAAAATGTATCTTTTTATCTCTCTCTCTCTCTAGATATACAGTAAATATGAATAAATTGGTAGTAGAAAGGATATCTCTACTTTCTCTAGAGAGGCTCGAATCTGCTATAACATTGAAGAAATGAAGTATGTATGTCGTGAATAATTCGTGAATCAACAAAAAATCATGAGAACAAGTAAACCGGCAGACTTCGTACTCAATTCAATGTAGAAGACTTATCAGTAGAAATTACAAGGGTCATAAATAAATAGGTCTAATGCCTCAAACAGATTTCCACTTTTCACCTAATTGCTTTCCTGTCTAACGTAAAACATGCTTAGCCATTTTAGATTGACCTTTCTCGAGACTATTTATTTATTTTACAGAGGTGATACCTATGGCGATAAAGAGTCATCTTAATTTAACTTAAGTCTCTATAGATTAGAATTCTACAAAAAGCTTCCGTCCACGAATAGTTTCATCCACACGGTAAAGACAGAACCAGTACTTTTATCTCATCCCATAAAATACCGTTTGAACTCGACCTATCCATCTAAGAAAAAAATCCTCTTTCGAATATGTTGGAATTAAATGAGATTTTAAAAGACAACACCAATTATAACAACGATAAAGGTCCTTCATCAAAGAAAAAATCAGCAAGGAAAGAACGTCAAAAACGACGAAGCAGGTAGGCAATATGAAGCTCAAAAAAGAGCACTTTATATTTTTTGTCCGATTGAAATTCGATGTAAAACATTAGATATTAACTTCTTTCAAATTGAATGCCGATTTTTGATGATGTCCGCAAAAGCAATGGAAATAAAAATCCTCATCATTCCGTAAGCAAAGACGAATCGAACGAGCAACAAATACAAAATCCGTCATCCTCAGAATGGTTTCAAACATCTTCCAATGCCAATCAACGATCTCCTTATAATTATCAAGTCTTAAAATCAGGTCAAAACTCGTCATCTTCTTCATCTTCCATCTCTAACAATTCAAGCAACTCTAGACAGCCATTTTGTGGAATTACACTCACCCAATATCGAGATAAACGAAATAATAATATCAAAAGAAATCTCACCATTATTACAGGGGTTCTGCTTACATTTTGCATATATTCGATAAGTTCTGGAATCGAACAAATTCAGCAAGGGACATCGTATGTTCAATATAAAAATTTTGATGGTCAAATGAAGGATACAGCAATGCAACAACTTTTGGAAGATGATGATTTGGCAAAACCCTCTTCATATCAAGAACTAAAAAGTGGTGGTGATAGTGTTGGTCTTCTACCCACTACTAATTTCAATAATGGTAATAAGAATGATCACACATTCCATTTAGCAAAACGATTTATGCAAATTCAAGAAATTGTTCGACCTGTGAGTGGGTATGATGCACTCGTTGATTCAGCGTCGCCTCAATTCTTAGCATTGGATTGGATTGCAAATCGTGACTTATTTCAAATTGATCCGTCAGACCCTCTTTTAATCCAACGTTATGCTTTGGCAGTGTTGTATTTTGCCACTAACGGCGATGAATGGAAAAATCAGCTTAAATGGTTGAGTGGGGATCATGAATGTCAATGGACTGGAGATGGAGGGGTACGCAACTGCAATGAAGCCGGACAAGTTACGGATTTATCCTTAACGAATAATTTGAAGGGTACCATCCCAAAAGAGATTATGGAATTGAATCAATTGGAAACCTTATATTTGTCAAGAAATGAATTGCGTGGGACGATGCCACCTGAAATTGGAAATTTGAAGCGTTTATCATATCTTGGATTGCAGCATAATAAGTTGACTGGAACTATTCCAAAAGAATCGTTTGCAAATTTGTCTCTCTTAAAATATCTATACTTGGAGAAAAATGATTTGACTGGAACTATTTTACGATCTGAATATCCATGCCTTTTACTGAAGAATAATGAGATAAATGCAGATCTTCCTCCACACGGAAAGGAATCTAAAGGACCTACAGATAATTCTCTGTCACTACCTATGCAAGCAAACTTTGTCTCATCTCCTGGAACTTTGGAATTTTTTTCTTCTGACTGTAAGGCTTTATTGTCATTTAGGCGCCCTGAAATAACTTGTGCGTGTTGTACACAGTGTTATTTAGCCTAGTCTTCATGATTCTGTCTATGAAGAAAGTGGACGCAATTCAAAATAGAACTTAGAGGAACTCAAATCCATATTTTTTGACATTTTTTGAATTAGACAACAAATATTTTCTAGTTATGAAAAAAAAAGAAAAATCTAAGCTTAGAAATCCTTGGGCCTTATCTCAATATCATAATCGTTTTTCTTTTTTGCCATGTTTAATGTATCAACGTGCTAAATCAACTAACTCATTCTTTTTTTATTTCTCTATTATTCGTTGTGAAACTGGGTCGAGATTGATAATAGATGTGCCAAGAATACATTGTATATTAGTAGATTGTGAGTTTCAACTCTTAGAGTACAAATAAGATTACGTTTCTACTTTCTGACGTTGGCATATCTTATTGACATAATGATTCTTCGTTTACTGCAACACTCCCTCTCGAGCTTTGATAAGTAGGTCATAGCGAGTACAGCAATTTGAAGTAAAGGTTAAAAAAAGGCTTACCAGCCACAGAGCTTCTTTCCAAGATCCACAGAGCCAGACACAACGTTAGAAAAATCGAACGAAACAACCATTAAAGATCTGACCCATATAAATCTTACAATATATTCCAATCATATAGACCAGTTTAAATTCCAACCACAACCTGAGTACACAGAACCGTGAGATTTAGAATTTATCAAGTAATCAGAGCAAACCAATTCACACAAGATCAAACATGAGTAGTGAACCGGAGAGAAGCACACCATTGCAAGTGTTTCAAACAAACAGCCTTCCGCAAACTGGCGGAGGAGGGCAACTGAGAGTAGAAAAAAAAACAGACGGGGAGAACCCAATAGGGGAAATCTGATTAGGTATTTCAATGCATCAAAGATGTTTAAAGAAGAAACCAAAGCCACGAATGGCAACATTCTTAGCTATTGGAGGATACAAATGATCCCACATAGTATAACCAAACTAAAAAAAACTCAAAAGGTTTTCTGCCAAGACGTATCATTCTATTACACATTCTCTGTTTCAGAAAACAAGTTTGCCAGCTCCTGTTGAATAACCCTACAAAGTTGATCCTAGCGTCAAGTACTAGCTCTACAATGATGCATATGTTGAGGATGAAAAGGCATTTTGCAAAGGCAAAAAGGATGCTTACCAAATACCTCAGGAATTTATGATTGGTCATCTGGGGACAATGTTCTATCAATTTAAATACCAGGGTGTGCCTTGTACTGGATGAAGGAGATTGTAAAAACGTTTGACCTTATTATGCAAGTAGTCATGAAAGATGAACACCAAAAGAACAACACTTTGACCCTGTTCAAGCAACTCAGTACAATATACAGTTTATGATCCAGCTGAATTAGTCCACATTTAGATATAATCACCTCATTAAAACTATAGTTGCGACTTTGATAGTTAGATTAAAAAGCTAGCATCGAATTCAATAGTTAGATATGAGTACGCATGTAGCTACTCATAGATGACATTCAATTAAATGAAAACAAAATCATCAAAGCCTTCCTCCTCACAAGGAAGCCAGCTGCTAAAGCCAAGCTTGCAGTTTGATTCATATGCATTGAGTAGTATCCAACAGATTCCTGTCATCTGTGAATGACAGCCCTGTTGGACATATGAAGTAAGAGACCAGCTGTCATCTGTCTGGCCCACAGATATCAGCTGCCATTGCTGTGGAAACTGTGTGGTTTCCACTATGTGTTTACTATGTTCTGTATGTTAACTTATGAAATTAAAGTAGTCAATTGAAATAAGCTTATAATATCATCCTTTGAACTTTTGTGTTAGTTTATCTAATTCATTATCCTTGCATAAGGCACTTCTTGACCAAATCAGAGCTTGTTGAGGTAAGTGATTTCCTACCATTTGCTGTATGGATGCCTTATTTTATGAGTCACAAGGGTATAAAATTGACAGAAAGAGATTGAAGCAAGATAATTACAGCATACTAATAAAGATATATTCTAATGGTAAGAACAAATCAGTTGGGAAACAATCTAGACATGTAAACATTTGGTATTTCTGAGTAGCTGATAGGGGTTGATAAAGATTGAGCACTGTCCTACAAATAAGATGATTGGGGAATTGTCCACAAAACCACTGCAAGGTGGTCTGTTTTGGATGGGACCAAGGGGGGCAGTATAGAAAAGGATGATGATGAAGAAGAGAAAATTCTGAAATTTTTTATGGCTATCGTCGTTGGATCACAAGGAGCGAGTTGGAATATTGAATAAGGATGGAGGTTTAGAGGCTAAGAAGAGAGTGAGTTTTTTCGAACGCAACGTTGTCGATAATAAAAAAAATGAGAAAATGACGTACGCGGATGATCATCGCAGATAATTACCAGTACGTACGAGAAAACACGGAGGATAAATGTGGTGCAAATGAATTAAAATCTATGATTTCTTATTCAATAAAGATAACCATTAACTAGTACTATAACAGAGTTTATTGTAACCTTATAAGAAAAATTATTAGTGAAATGAGTGTTTATGATTCTATTTTCGACGAAAACACCTTGAGCAGTCTTTCTTTGTCAAATCAATCGCTTCCTCCGTGTTCCGGGTACCCTGTATCGTTCCGGCGCAAGTTTCTCCAGTTGGCAAACTTCTTGCACGAACACTCCCGTAGAGTACATCCATTTTTGTTTGTTTATTGCAACAGTCGTACATTGACTTTATGATTGAATCGTGCTGACGTCATCATCAAAACCACCACGATAAGTCATAAATCCTGGAATTTTTTTCTTCCACCATAGCTTCAGACTCTTTTTATTGTCATTTTGTGATGATCCTGGAGATCTGGACAAAGATTAAACTATCGTAAGATAAATGTTTAATTCTGTAAAATGTGAGATTAGTTTATGTTTTATTCTATCATCATATTATACGTAAGTATAATACTATTAATAT
>Ga0209092_10001085_pt1 | contig 27364 bp, 15 predicted proteins | sample FraStrMetagenome_FD_187446 | JGI IMG/M metagenome (GOLD analysis project Ga0209092, IMG submission 187446) | Marine eukaryotic phytoplankton communities from Arctic Ocean - Fram Strait ARC3M Metagenome (SPAdes) (version 2) | ecosystem: Environmental > Aquatic > Marine > Oceanic | place: Fram...
AATTCATTGAAATAGTCATTTCAAATGAAGGATAATAAATAAATAGATTCAATTTTGATCGTTTCGGATAATGTTCGGCGCATGACGTCATGCTCCTCCTGCATCCGATCGATTATGAAACCTCAAGCTCGTACAACAAATGGAGCGAATGAGAATTCAAAATTTTGCACGAAAAGTTTATTAGAAGAATTATGACTGCACCATAGATGCATAAGAATCAAGATTCATTCCATCTTAGACAAAAAACAAATTTTCAAAAAAAAGGAGAGACGAGCTTCATCCCTAAAAGATGAGAACAATTTATGATTCACATTTGAATTTATTATGGTAAATTTGTCAGCAGTCAAGCTTTGTTGGAGACCACATAGCCACAATGAACCATCTCTTGACAAAATTCTCCCGCCATTGTTGATCAGCGTGGAACAAACTGATTCGAAAGCACTGCGATGTATTTATCAGCTTTGCAATGAAAAAAATAAAGATAATAGAATACCGATGCTATGCCACAATGGATGGGATGTACTCTCTCCATTATTAAAATGTTTGCATTGTAAAGAAAAGGAAACGGTGAGGCAATTGGCACTACTTACTTTAGCAAATCTATCCATTCCTATGGAAAATAAGGCCATTATGGCTCTTGGGCATTTATCTCAAGAAATTCTCTCAGTTCTATACAAAATTATCCATGAAGAAGCTCCTGAGGCATATCTTGCTTGCATCTGTCTTGTAAATTTGTCATTCCTTGGGGACGCCATTGAACCGTTATTCTTCTTTTCTTTCTCCAATTCATGTAACAACACGTCTACATCACTCGGACATGAATTTTCAGGATATCACATCATGGAGCAAATAATACAAAAATGCGGTGTTCTGCCCGGAACACAATCTCCTGAAAGTGAAGCTGTGCGATGGTTGTACGTGCTTATCAAAAATATAACAAATACGAAAAGAATCTGTTCCACGATAGCTAGAACCAAAATACCGTTTCACATTATTAGACTTTTGAATTCAACACAGCAGCCTCTTCTTAAATGGACAAGTGGATCGATAGAAGATTCATCGTTGAAAATACTTTTGAATTTATCAAAATGGAAGGAATCAAAAGAACAATTAATTCAATGCAATACATCTCAAGTGATTCAACCCTTTGTTGGTAAAGAAGGTATTCATGGATATAGAGCATCTGTTATTCAACTTAGCTTAACATCATGAATTCGACTTTATAATTCAGATATGGAATGTCATAAAATTCAGTAAAAACGGCAGTCATTTTAATATAGTTAATTAAATACTTCAATGATTACATCACATATCCAAAACCACAATCATATTTTATAATTAAAAAGCTCTTCAATCTCCCCGTCCTCTTCGCTATCTACGTCTAATTCTTCTTTTTTAACATATGTCTTTTTATGTTTCCCAATAATTCTTTTTGGAAGCGGAGGGAGAGGCGGTAAAGATTTCAAATCAGGAAAAGATTGCAGCCGAAGCAGCGGTACTTTAATAACTGCTTTGTTGTCTCTGGCATGATGTACAAGATCTCTCCAGTAAGGATTAACAACAATTGATGAACAACGGGCGATGACGAACAGAAAATGCTTTGCTCGCGTCAAAGCAACATTCATCCTACGTACATCGCTTAAAAATCCGATGCCTTTGCTACCTGCTGCCCTCACACAAGAAAAGATGACTATGTTGCTTTCTCTTCCCTAAGTTCAGCATATACAAAATCAAATATATGTTTAACGCTATCAGTTGGTAAAAAGAAAAAAATAGTAAGACATTTCGCCCTCACGTACCTGAAAAGCATCAACTGTGTTTACCTCCACCTTTTTAATGTATTCTTTGCCAAATTCATTTGAGAATGTTCGTCGCAATAATGCCGCTTGTTGAGCGTATGGGGTAATAATGGCAACACGAGATCTAGATGCTAAGCCATTACTTTCTTCGATCAAAGTTTTGAATAAGTGTAGCGCCAATTTTGCTTCCGATGAATTTGCCAAGCTGGTGCCCCCTCGTTCTTCAGATGAATCCAAATCGAGTATTGTGAATGGCTGCAAAAGTGAAATGAGAAAACTGTCAATATATGTTTATCAAATGAAAAATATCCAAAATCCAACTCACTTGAAAATTTGGAAGCTTACATGTAAGAACTCTGTGCAGTGGATTGCCATATTCAGGTCTTACAACGTTTGGACCATCCAGCAGATTCCCATCATAAAAAATTCGTCTGGGAAAATTTGAGATGACTGGATTCATTCTATATTGTGTATCGAGCATATGCACTGGGTAGCCGCCTTCCTCTAATCTTTGGAATAAGCTTCTGTCATATTTTGTGCTTCGTCCAGATACACTGAAGATTGTTGCTGGTAGTTGTTGTGGATCTCCAACTAAAATTGCCTGTGAGCTACCAAGTTGTAAACCCACCAACGTAGAAGGTTCAACACTTTGGGCCGCTTCATCAATCACGACAACTTCAAACTTTTCAGCCAACTCTAAGATCTTAGATCCAGCAGTTCCTAAAGTCGTAAGAACAATGTGCATAGAGTCTACTATGTTTGTTTCCAGTTGCTGTCGCACATTTGTCACCGCTTGACTATATCGATTGTTGCCTTTAGATAGTTGCTCTGATACTGTATGGATTAATTTTGTTCGTTGTAGCTTTGAACTAATCGCATTGTATCTTTCCACAAGTTTAACTGTTGCACTCACATGGGTGCGGTACTCCGGCATTGACTTTGCATTGTATTGCTGCTCGTTTGCACTTGGCTTTGGTGGCATTTCAAAAGTCGTACGTTTTTGTTTATGATTTACAAAGTAAACTCTTCCACTCCTGTCAAAATTTTCTTCATCAATCCGAATTTCCCATTCACGAGAGAGTGGCCAGGGAGAAGCTAAAAGTATTGCTTGTAGTCTACGACGGAGTTTCGAAATTTCTTTTTGTAATCGAATTAGCTCAACTCGATAGCTTGAGATTGTGGTTTCAATTTGAGCTAAATCCGAACCCTCCGCTAGCATAGATTCAACTTTAGCTTCCAATGCGATATCCTTTACAGCAGCACTTTGACCAACACCTATGCGTACCATCGAGGGATTATAACGACACCCATTACCATCGATAAATCCGTCTGCCATAATTTTGAGTATCACATTATCTACGGCGGCGTTTGAAGGAGCACAAACTAAAAGTCGAGGTTTACTTTTTGCTGCTGCCCCTAGTGAAGTACTTTTTGAGGAATCGTCCTTATTGAAATCTGCAGCAATTTTACCAACTTCGTTATAATATTTATTGAATTGGCGAATATGAAGAGAATTTAAAAGAGCGACTAGAGTTGTAGTCTGTATTTGGAAACACGAAAAGAAAGAGTTTCAAATGAAATAATATTTAGGCTAAAGAAAAGAAATAATGCAATATGTTACCATTTGCATTTCAAAGTCTCAACACACCTTTCCTGTTCCTGGTGGGCCTTTTACTAAAGTGAAACCACCCTCCCCATATCCTTCTGCTGCTGCAGATATGGCTCCAAGCTGCGATGTGTTGAATTTTGAACTTGCGTATTCTATGAAACCCTTTCCAAGGGCTCCAGCCCCACCCATATTTGCAAGTAAGTATCGCTTGTCTTTTGAAGAAGAAGATTGAAGCTTTGCTTTCTGCAATAGTGCTGCATTTGAGTTTTTATGACTTAGGATATTATCAAAAAGAGGAATTGAATCAAACCTGCACAAGGCCATGAATTCTCTTAATGCTAGAATGTTGGAAAGATAATGTAGTAAAATAATGTGTGAGTTTCAAAACCATACAAAATTTTCAAGCAATAGTCTGTATTCACCTGTTATATTGCTACCGATTTTGACGAGATACATATCGGGTCCTCCTACAGCAGTCCACAATTTTTTCGAAATCTTTAAGCAAAGCCCCTCTGGCGTTCTTTTCGATTGTTCCACTTGTCCCAATAGACCATTACGTTGTTTAAATAAATCAACGTCAGAAAAAGAAAAAACGTTATTGTTATCAATATTTTCATCTTTGATTTTGCCCTGTAACGCAGAATGAGTCATCAAACGTTCCTTTGTTAGAATCACAATATCATTAATAGTGTACGATAAGTCATTAGAATTATCTTTTCCGTTATAGGAACGATTTTGCATTTGCGCCCCTTGTGTGTTTCGGGGTATTCTCAGCTGTACTGTAATATAGTCGCTTTGACCTTTTGGAAGAGATTTGTGCAAGAATAAATTAGTTCAAGAAGTTCTAAAGATACAATAGATGAGAATGCTATAAAGAACTTACTCCCAACATCTTTATTGAGAGAAGAAACTCTAACCTTTAGTGGGTATTTGCATCGATTTACGGCCCCATAATTTCCTACAAACTCTGATATAATTTGTGCTCTAGTTTCTTGGAGGCACAATGGCCCCCATACTTGCATGTATTGCTGTGGCGATTCAAATATGTTTGGTACGGACTCGATATCGTTTGATTTTGGTGATAAAACAGGTTTCGAAGCATTGCTGTTAGAATTCTTTCTTTCTGAAGAAGAACTAGATTGTTTTACTTCATTTTTGGTTTGTTCGTTCTTTTTTGGTTTTCTATTTTGCTGAGATTGGATGTGTTCATTCAGTTCATGAAGAAAATCCCATTTTCTGATCATTTTCCAGTAATCTTCTGGTGTCATCCTCGAAAATATCGAGTTCCCTAAACTTCTGTTATTGCTAGTACTGCCGCCATTCAGTGAGTATGACTGTTTCTTTTGTTGCAATCTCTTTCGCATAGTAGCTCTAACTTCATCCAATTTTGAGGTGCGGCTAGCACCAGGATTTGGACTTACATTTGAAGAAGAGCTCTTAATTTTTGCATTTATTTCCGATTCTTTAGATACGTTACTATTTGAGGATAATTTGAGACGACTTCTTGAAGCAGCCAACGCGTCTGCAACCAAGGTGGACTTTTCTTTTCCAACTTTCTTAGATCGAAGAGTTGGACGGACATGCTTTGTGACTAATGGAGAGATTGATGTCTTTGGTTTAGCATCTTCATAATCCACTAAATCAATCACTTCTGTGTTGTCACCTTTTCTTCTCATGGCAATAGTCGGTCTAAAAACTTGTTCCAATCTCTTTTGTTGTAATTTTTTCTGCAAATATGCTTGTTGAGGGTTGGTATATATTGGCTCAGTCATAGAGTTAGGCTGCTGCTGCCTTCCATCTTGGTCGTTTTGATTCAGTTGCTCCTGTTTTTCCTTTGCTGCAGCATTTCTTGATATTTGTGTGGCTACCTGACGTTGTCGTCGTAAGATCTCCAGCTCTTTTGCAGAAAGACTTGGTTTTGGTTCGATTAAGGTTGAGGTTCTAAGCTTTTTGTATGCAGCAGATGGCTCACTAGGTCCTCTTTTTGTTCCTCGATTCAATGATGACGTAGTCCGAGGTCTAGACCTGGAATCCGAAAACATTTTCGTGATTCCTTTTTTGCCAGACATTATTAGCTACTACCATTTATATTTTCAATAATACACCCTATGAATATTCTCTTAATCTTCTCAATGCTATCGAATCTATGTTCAATGATTCTCTTTCTCTCTCTCGTGGTTCAGTAGAGATTTACTCTTTAAGACACCACTTCACATCCGTTCAGATGGCTTGGCATAGATTATCTTTCTCGCACGAGTATACGCGCGATTTCCGGTTCTTTTCTTTCTAATTTTTTACAAAAACGCTTCTATTTTACTAAGTTACGGTTGTGAATTTGTAGTTAAATAACATTCACAAATGTGTATCTTGCTAATTAACCGTCGCCGCATTCAATATGCAGGACTATGTAGCTTAGAAGGAAAGGTGCTCACAATTTGATGAATGATCAAAAAATGTAATTTCAATCATTTAAAATATACGCAATGATTGCGCTGCATTTGTTTTCATTTTATTCTTAAAATTCTTATTCTTCGAGTGACCTGTACCCAGCCCAGTTCCCTGGAACAGTAAAATTATGACTTTCTATAACAGCTAGCAGGCGTTTTGATGGTCCATCTGATTGCGAAGTAATTTCTAGCATTTTGTTCGCACAAACAATAGAATTACTCCAGTCCCCTTCAATATATGCTGATATCGCTTTTTGCCAAATCTCTCTATGCTTATTAGTAAATCCTGCCCTTATCCGAACTAGATCTTCATCAGTTTCCCAAACATCAGTTGAGAATGTGGGAATAATGATATCAGGATCCCCATTCTCTGAGCTTACTGATGTTGACTGCTTTCTATTTACATGATGATTTTTCTTTTTATGTGAGAGCACATTACCCGTACTCTTAGTTTTGAGCATAAGATCTTGAGACTTGATCGTGAGTGTCTTTCTTTGTCTTGTTAATTGAGGTGCAGTCCTTCGACGATTCTGGTTCTTTACCATGATTGAATTATGTTTCTTTTTGTGTAAGTTTGAATTTAAGCCCTGTAGACTTAGATTTAAGTCTAGATTCGTGAGAGAGCTTTCTGCATGCAATCGTCCTTCTGAACTATTGTCGTCTGAAGCATCCAAATTATGGTCAAGATCTGCATCATAAGTATAAATATCTATGACATCTTCATTTATGCTTTTTTTTACCCTATCAACTTGACGACAATACTTTTTAGCTTCAGGAGATAACAGCTTATGAAATGGTCCTGACATTAGAATGGGAACTTCATAGAACTTGGTAGAGCTTTCCAAGAACTCAGCCCAATTTACGTGAGGCGATATATATGACGCATCTATTTTTTTATCAGAGCCTATGGCGCCTTCCACAGCCCACCCAAAGTGTAAACCACAACCCATACGACAACGATATCCTGGTATTCTGTCATATAGCGCCCCTAGAGCAGATGGCGAAAAATTACATATAAAATCCTCGTGCTTATTCATCTCAATCATAGTCTTCAAAAGAGCATATAATGCTTTGTCGCCAGAAAAGTGATGGTCTTCACACTTTTCGGTGTTTGCTGAATCAATTTTCCATGTTAACAAAAATGCATCTCCAATATTCTTATTCGCTGCACCTCCACTTTGAACCACAATACTATGCAAAATGTGCGCTATTCTGTTCACAAAAAGCATGACTTCTTCCTGTAAACACTCTGTTGTATCAGTAAAATTCCGAATATCACAGAATCCAAATATTGATAGAATTTTTGTTCCATTTCCAAGCAGGTTCATAGTATTATCACTAGGATTATCATTGGTCATGTTTAAATTTTTTCCAATAATCTCAGCTCCTGCTTCTCCAAATCCTACTCTCATCAATCCCGCAATTTTAGATATTGTCCTTAAAAGTAAAGTTGTTTCCAATCCATCATCCATTTTTTTAATATCTTCAGGCATTAAAGTATAATTTTTTCCGAGAGGGTTCGCGCTGATTTCCCGAACCAATTGGACCATTTTTTCAATCGGTATGATTACAAGAGCATTCACGTCTCTTGAAAATGTAAGTGTCCCAGCAGCTAATAGAATTATGACGAAAGTTGTCAAAAGTGTTGCTAACAATGATTCTTCACGTGCACGTTGGGAAATATCAAAAATGGCACTCATTCTATGCGTGTCGTTTTCATTTGAAATAGTTATCTTGTTTTTTTCAATTGTCCTCAGATCGATAGGATGCGCTCTTCCGAGGGGAATCGTAGATTCTGAACTTATAGAGTCGTTAAACTTGAGGTACGTTACTTGAATGCATGTAGTGGATTGAAGAAACTGACTTTCAACGAACGTCCAACTCTTTGAAGCCTTCTCCAATTCAGGCGTCAAAGCTTTTTTCTTGATTTTGGACGATAAATTTTCACGTCGTTCAAACACCATTTGCATTCCAAATTCATTCAAGTATTCCACATCAGTAACCTGTAGTAAGGGTATCACAATGAGCATGATAAGACAACCTAAAATAACTTTTTTTGTGGTTCGATCTGACATTTCCGCACCAACGTGACTCTCTGGTGGAATGTCGTCTAAATTATCAATAATTTCAGTTGGAATGATCGTGCCATCTTTCTTGTTCTTTTTTTCAGAAAAATATTTGTAGAGCTTTACAAGTCGTACAAGCCTTATCATCCGTACGACCTTGATCATTCTTGCTGCCTTCGAACCGGCTTTTGATGCTTTCCCAGCTCTTGCTGAATTAGCTGAGGTAAAACTTGAATCCGTATCATCAATTGAAGTAGGAAGAACATCAAATATCATTGAGCAAGTAGCCATTAAATCCAGCCAAAAGTAGAAACTTCCAATTTGAAGGGATAGTACTATCACTTTTATTTGTTCGTATTTGGTTAGCTTTTCCTTTGCTGATTTCATTCGATTAAGATCAGGCAGTTTCATATAATTCTCCATACACCAGCACTGCGCAATAATTTCCACTAAGAATAGCAAGAACGCTGTCACGGTAAGGAAAAAGAAAGTGCTGTCTGATGATTTCTGGAAGAAGAGAACTCTAAAGTCATCACTATACAAGGCATAAATTGTTATAATTGTTAAGAGAGATGTGACAGCTGGAGAATCTAACAAAATTCTTAATCTTTCCTTGAATGAAAGTTTCTTTTTCGAATGCTTTTGGGTAGCCCTTCTTTCAACATCCACATCTGTGTCATCTTCATCGTACATTTGTGCAATATTCTGACATGAATAAAAAATCTTTTCGGTTTCTGCTACAATTTAGGCGTCAAGAGATCTTGCTAGCCAGTGGAAGTTATATATTCTTAGAATACTACTGATAAAAGGTACAATTACTTCAAGGGTATCCCTTCAGTAGCAGCATTGATGGGAAATGCTTCGACAAATCTTCTACTCAGCAATGCGGCATTGAAAAATGGTTTTATTTGTGCGTGATATTTGAAAATATTTCTTGCATGATGCATAATTTAAAACTTTGAATTGTAGTAACGATTCGTTTCTTTCCCTCATAAACTCTGTCAAAAAAATGTAGGAGACAATTGTATCACTCCTCTAACAACTTTATTGCGCAAAAAATTTATGTGTCAAATTCAGGATTCTGAAAAAGTAAGATACTCTTAAAATTCCAAAAAAACATCATTATATTGGGAGGGTTGGGTGATTCTAAATGAAAACGTTGAAGAATGACTTTGTCCACATTAACAATATTCAAAATTTTTGTCAGTAAACATAATTCGAGCCCAATCCAGAATTTCTAACCCCGACCATAATGTTTCGATTACATCCACGAACTGCTTCTCCTCCTTGAGTTCTTTTCGTGTGGATCGTAGTCTTGTTTGACCAATTTGGATCTAACAAATTTTGAGATCATGTTTGGTGTATGTCCCCAATAAGTAGGATAATTCTTTGCTGAGTGTACATTGTTAACAGCGGATATGAGAAGAATAAATATAACATCTTGAAGCACTATTATTCCCATTTTTCTGTAGGAATCGGTGAGACCCCATCGAAATGATAAAAATGTATTTGCCAAACTACCTCCTGGAGGGTGCGCAACTCCAAGTTTTGCCATAACTCCAGAAGAAATTGAGATAGCTGCTGCATAACGAACCGGCTTCATTGTAAACGTTGACGTATCAGGAATCAATGCTACAGTCATCCCTACTAACATGGACGCTATGTGACCGGCAAGGATGCTCCTCGGTTGTGCAGCTGGTGAGGCAGTCAGAGTATATGCCATTGTGGTAAGGCTCGCTATTTGTCCATACTCAAAACCAAGTGTTTCTCCAAATGATCGTCGCAGATAAAGATCAATGCAAGACATGACGAGACACGTACAGAATGCCGCACAAATAACAAATATTGAGATATCAAGAGACATGCTTGGCGGTGGCTTTACGTTACCTCCTTGCATTTTCTTAAACCATATAGCTGAAACTGTTTTAATTTCTACAATTGCTTTCTCTGATGTTTGTTTGATTTTTTCGCATGTTGACGGTTTTAAAGGCTTCCCTTCGAAAAATTGTGGATCGGATTTACTCTCTTTTTTATGCCCTTTCATGGTATCAGGTGCGTCCGATGATACATCTTTATTGTCAAACATTGGACCAGAGACTTTCAAAATTCGTTTGACTTTTAGAAAAGTTGCTCTTACTTCTCTAGCCCTTTGTATTGTGGCATATTTACGAGGCCTTCGAAGAGCCTGCACTGAACCGATATGCTCAGTTGAAGCCAAAATGTATTCCTCATTCAAGTTACTCTTCATTCTTTCCATTCTCACGGAACCTCTCGCCATATAAACAACAATCCCTTTCGTACGTCGGTTTTTGAATGGAACGCCAGCAGCAAGACGGAACCCTGCTTTTGCGATGGTCATCAAACGAGGATTGTATGGCTGATCAGGATCGTCTGCAAGAGACTGAACATCTCTCCATTCTATCTGACTTTTACGGTTAGTTTCGCTTAAAGTTGAAGGATTTAAGGCTGAGACTGTTTGCGATGCATTTCTCGAGGTATCAGACCACAGTATTCCAGGCAATCCTTCTCCTGGTACATATGACACCGACTCGTTTTCTTTGTATTCGGGGTTGCCAGGATCGTACAATGCCCTCAAAGCACTTCCTATCTCAGGATCATCATTTTCGAAGTACAGAGGATCGATCCAAGAACCACTATCAGCCAATTTGAGTTTCCCTTGTTCGTCATAAAGCCAAACTTCAATGGCTTTTATACCATAACACCATCTACCGGCATCACCCAGTGCTAAACTCATCATATTTGCATGTGCCAGATAAACTTCATTTCTCTGGTTGCGCATGGGTTCGTCTTGATTTAGTTCAGGATTGTTGGAAGCATCATTCTGCGACATGGTTAGAGAGAGTGTTTCGTTTTGAGCTCTTGATCTAAGTTGATGAAATGTCAAATATAACAATAATCCATGTTTGTGACTTCAGGTACCGTATCTTTTTCGCATTTTAGTTGATATCATCTCATTTTCTCTAATTGCAAACTTCCCTCAACGCATCGAAGAAAAAAGTAATTAGGAATACATAGATAGTAGAATAAGAATTGAGTTTTAAATAAAAATAAATAAAACTTGTTTTCACAAAAAAATCAACATTGCGTAGAATGTCTGGTATATTCTTCACCTTGCGTCCACAATTGGTTTGAATAGGGGGAAGCTCACCAATTCTGCCGCAGTGCAGGGGATGAACCCTCGTTAACAAAATATCGTAGAACAAACAAACAAACATACCTCTCTCTAGGTATTTATTTTTTATAATGGGTTTCATTGTTTCGGTAAAAACTGCTGATTGATTTGTTAGGACCCCAATTCGTTGATTCTATTACTTTATTCTATGATTCTATGGTTTTAATGAAAGAATTTGGCCCCGGAAAATACATTTTAAGATATGTAGGTTGTTCTGGTATGATTTTATTTTACTAAGGTCTGATTGAACATTGCGCCGTAGGCAGAGTTTCGTTGGACACGGTATAGTATCTTAGATAAAATTTCTACTAAACTCAGTGACATCATTCAAAAATAAAACAAATTCCTTCTTTTAAAATTATCATATTTTCTTTTGCACAATATTTTTTAGCAAATAGTTAGACTACTTCGGAGATCAAAGTGAGGATTTCAACAGAGGGGACTTGAATCTGTACTTCTGCTTGAACGATATTGAGAAGTAATGGTGTTCCTGAAACCATTGTATAATTCTATTAGAAACAGCGCCTCCAAAACATATATTTTTGCCCGTATTTTTAGAAAACAACAAATCTTATTGCATCCTCAAACAAAGAATCGTATTCGTATTTTCTTTTCTGAATAGTTTTCAAAAGTACAACCTTTCAGAACGACGTCTAGTCAAGCTTTGTCAAACTACCTTACTCATTTTTTTCTTTTGCAACGCAGCTCCTCACGAATTGAGAAAACTTGTTTGGTAAATGACCCCAAAAGGTTGGATAGGGCTTAGTATCTCCTAAATTGTTGAACATGGCTGCAATGTAAACAAAAACTAAATCTTGTATTAAAAGGATACCTATTTTCTGGAACGAAACTCGATCACCCCAACCGTACTTGAAAGCAAAAGTATTTGCCAAACCACCACCGGGAGGATGAGCCAAACCTAATTTAGCCATAAGTGCTGACGCTACAGAGACAGCTCCTGCATAACGAATCCAACCTAGAGGATCATCGTAAGATGTACCCGGGATGAGAGCAAAAGTCATACCTACAAGCAAGGATACCAGTCGACCTAAAACGATTGATCGAGGCTGAGCTGCTGGTGCACTTGTGAGAGTGAACACCATTGTGGCCGCACTGGCTATTTGGCCCATCTCGAACCCTACAAACGCTGACTTGGGATCATCAGGATTAGAATTCACTTGAAAGCCATTTTTCACTACTGTATTTAGAATTGCCATAATAAAGCATGTACAGAAAGCAGCAAAAACAACAAATAATGACGTTTCTAAGCGCATTCCTGGGGGAGGTTGTACATTACCACCATGCATTCGTACCTCCCATAACTTCAATCGACTTACAGTATTTTCTTTAAAAGAAATAAAAGTAGATTCAATTTTATCCCAGAAATTATTTTCTGATCCTTTTGTTTCTTGGAATGGTTTCATACCAGGTTTTGCTATGTCTTCTGTTGTGCTCTGTGGATCGTCTTTAAGACCTTTTCCATAGTTTTTAAGAAGAGGAAGAAGTTTCTTAAATTTCTGAAAGGTTGCGATGACGTCCTTTCTCCTTTCTTCTGTTGCCAACCTTCTTGGTTTACGAAGAGCCTGAACGGATCCAATGTGCTCAGCAGAAGCGAGGATATACTCGTGATTTAAAAGATTCTTGAGCTTCTTTCTATCAACTGAATCTCTCGCCATAAAGATGACTACTCCTTTGGTACTACGAATATTGAATGTAACTCCAGCAGCAAGCCGGAAACCTGCTTTTGCGATGGTCATCAAACGAGGATTATATGGCTGATCAGGATCGTCTGCAAGGGCCTTAACATCTCTCCATTGGATATTAGCAAATCGATCTATAGTCTTAGCCGTGCTTTCATTCAGCTCTGTTGCGCGTGAGAAAATGCCTCTAATGTTTGATTCTGTCCATAGGATTCCAGGTAGACCTTCTCCTGGTGCATAAGTGAGCGATCTATCTTCTTTGTCAATTTCCTCTAGGGAATTCATCAATTCTTCGTCTTCGTTTAAATTATATACCGGATCAGTCCAAGTACCATGCCAAGGTTGCTTTAGCCTATTAGTTACAGCATCGAATAACCAGACCTCAATACGTTTTACACCATAGCAAAATCTCCCGGCATCGTATAATGCTGCATCCATCATATTCCGATGAGCGTCAATTACATAACTGGGAACATTGTATGATTTGTTTATATTTTCATACTCTTCTCTTGTAACAGAAACTGTCGATCCTCTACGAAATGCACGTTTGGGAGAATCGGCTTCGATTGGAACGGCGATTTCCACGACACGTTCGCTCCCAGTTTCTGGACTCGGATTAGTAGGAACTGGATTGTCAGGAACTGGATCAGTAGCAAGTGGATCAGTAGCAAGTGGATCAGCAGCAAGTGGATCAGTAGCAACTGGATCAGTAGCAACTGGATCAGCAGCAACTGGATCAGTAGCAACTGGAGAGGTGGCTTCTACAATATCGTCGCTTGCTCTTGTCGTTTCTGGCCTCGGATCGTTCGACATGTTCTCATCCAAAAATATGTTTGTAGACTGGTGTCAATGCAAAATATTAAATTAATAACAGGGTACATAAAAGATACAGCAGTACGGTTTGTTTGTAATGTTATATTTTATAGTGTTATACTAGGCAATGCACTGCGACAGACCCCCGATCTTCACTTTTCTCCGCAAGAAACCCCCTTGACCTACTTAAAAAGCAAGGGTACCGTTCAACTATTGCCGAAGCACATTCTTTGGGCGCCTAAGGTGGGTTTCCCTACTTACCCCGCGTACGCCGAACTCCGTCAATAACATTACGTAGACGTTTTTGGAAAATAAAAGTCCAAAAAAGTCCAAAAGTCAAATAAAAGTTCAAAAAATCCAAAAGAAATAAAAAAAGAAAAAAAGTTGAGAGAAGTTCGTTCGTCCCAGATAAAAACTCTCTTCCATATATCCATATCAGAAATCGTTCGTCTCGAATAAAACTCTCCTGTAGATTTTTTATCGAAAACCGTCTGTCCCGGAAAACGATTGCCTCAACCGTGTTGCTGATGGAGTTCATTCAGATGGGATGGTGATTGGTGTAGATGATGGAGATGCTCGATTCGAATTTTTTTGCTTCTTTCTTCGTCGTCTTTTCTTTCGTGGTGGTTCATTACCATCCCCCGCGGTATTGTTAATCTCTCGACCCGTTGTTCTATTTCTATTCACCCGTATTGGTCCGGTCCACATCGAAGGTAAAAATCTGCTGATGATATTCGCTGCCTTTTCTCGAATTTTCTTGGCGTCATATTCCTCCTCTAGTCCTCTCATTAAAGTCGCTTTTAAGATGATAGTTTCGACGGGATCGTTACGGCCTATACTTTCGATAGCATTATGAATAGCAATGATCGTCCTTGGCCCACACTCGACCTCCGATTGTTGTCTAGATGTGCATTCATTCCAGTCAAATCTATCTCTGGGTCCCTGAAATAGTTCTTTAATTTTGGTGTGTATGATGCCGGAGCATGACGACATTCCCAGAGAGTCACATACATATCCCCATTTGTGTCTTCCTAATTTTCGTATTATTGCAACTGTCCAATGTCCAGATCTTTCATTTCCTTCAAAAAGAGGAATGAAATAGAAACCATCCGGCTTATTGCAGAGTACCTCGTGTGATCCAAACATTCTGGCCGCTCTTTCCCATCCTTGTGTAGTGTTCCAATCCTCCAAAATGTCTCTTGCTTCGGCGTTGGCAAAGAAGCAATTCTGTACATTTCGATTTCTAAAAACTTCAATCGCTCTTCTGATCCCCATACTTGAGAGAAGGCCATTAGAAGTTAGTGCTTCTCGAACGTAATGATGGTGTTGTTGTTCGTCTAAACGTGATAAGGTAGGTTCCTCTTGATTATCTTTTCTTTCCTGTAAAATCGCTTCTAACGCTAGTTCTGCCTGTTTAAATGTGCCTCTACCTGATTCCACCTCTTGCTCACTGCGGGTTAATGTCGATTGAAGTCTTTTGTGCATTCCTTGTAATTTTCCGAGAGTGGTGATCTCCGGCACTGATTCCAAAATGTGAGCTTGAACAATTGCTCTACAAACTGATTTATTTGCATCCGTGAGTATATTTTTTCTTATGTATTTTGCTTCGTTGGTTAGTCGAAACTTGGAGTAGTGCTTGTGGAGCAGGTGCATGAGAGGACGATACGGTATTTTTTCACATGATGATGACTGAAGGAGCGTTAGGAATTGTTTTGTCTGGATTGAAGTGCTATCCTTGCTGAATTCGCCAATTATTTGAATTGCCAAGCGAACCGCTGAAGATTGTCTTGCGCACCGGGTACAATGTTTATTTTTTACAGGAATTCGATTGGGTGTTATGAAATTTTTGAAAATTTTCCAATTAATTTTGTTTGCATTGCAAGTTAAACCTGCACACTCGCGTTTAATATGAGACGCGGCTGTGTTGGAATCCGATACAACCTCGCATGGTATGCAAGTCGTTGCTGGGTTGGGACTGACGCTTCGTTTATGTGACTTAACTTTCTTTCCGGAGCAATGGATCTTTGCTTTGATCGCTTTGAAGGTATGTTGATCTAGCTCATATTTTGTTTGCAATGTGTGTTCTAAAGATTTTCCTACGGTCCCGATTACTCTGTGCAATCCCATTGCCATCCCCAATGTTAATCCTTTTATTAAATTCCATTTATTGTCAAAAGATTCAATGATTGTATCTCTACTTTCCAAGTGCTTCGTATTAATCTTTATCACTGATTTGATATTGTTGATTGCTGCAACTAACTTCATAGGAAACATACCGAGCCAGGGAGAATCCATCGCTCCTATGTAGGAGTCATTGAGATAGGCGTTGGTATTCTGAGGTATAAATCCGAATAGTTCCAGACCGATTAAATTGTCCTCCGTTTTGAGACATGAGAATAAGTCCGAAGATTCATATTTACACAAAAGATCCGTTATAGTGGCATAACTCTTATTGCTTGAGGAAGATACTCTTGTTAATCTTCCTGCTTGTGAGTGCTGAAGGTTTAGGAATACATTCTGCACGTCATATAAAAATGCAACCGCCCCTGCCTTTGTAGTGAAATCCTCAATGAGGTTGATAAATTTCACAATTTCCGAGTTAATTGTCTTTCGTGCATTTTCCCGGAAGCTGCGTAGGTCCTTATGTTTGCAATGTAAAAATGCATGCATCCTATTACCATGTTCTAATGCTTGTGGACTATTTTTTGGGCACCATTTGCAGGTACATAATATGCTAATTTTATCCTTCAGCTTCAACTTCTGAGCCTTTTCCTTATCTGATTCGTCTACCAAGGTTTCCAAATACTCCCGATACAGTCCCTCCCGATAATTCCCTGACTTGTACAGCGACCTCGAATGTGTTCTACTGAGTCCCAGGAGAGATCGACGTAAACCTCTGTTATTATTGATATCTTTCCAATCTGAGTCTACAAAGTCATATAATCTCCAAAGTAAGCCCTGGGTGTGTTTCGTCTTCAATCTTTTGATTTTTTCGTCGGTAAACATTTGTTGGAGTTTTAAACTGACATGTTTGTCAATACACAACCCATTTGCCATGATTTTAAATCGAAGAGGTGAAAAAGTGTCTTCCATCCTATGCTCAGCGACCTTGATGTCGTGAAATCCAACTGCATTGGGGATCTCTGCAACTACATCTGCGATGTGATTGGCATTGAGCATACTGAGGTTTGGTATGAGATTTGGGTACCGCTTATTGTATTTGATTGCTAAACCGTCATCATCCAGTTGGTGAGAATTCACTTTAATGACTGCCCTTGAATCATCATTGTCATAATAATCTATCCTCCATTCTGTTGTGGCCTTTTGTAACACCTCTGACTGGTCTGCTTCTACTTGATCTGGCTCTTTGAAGTTTATGGTCCATGATTCCGCTTCTTTTAAAAATTCCTGTGTGCGCGCCTTCAGAGTATTGATTGTTTCCATTAATAGCGGGTTTGCTGCGCAGGCTGATTCCGTTGATGATTGAATATGATTTCTGCTAATGAGACTGGCTAGGGTCCCCATAATACTTTTTCCAATCCCACCAATTGTTGATCGTACTAGCTTCCTATCTATTATCATCTCTTTACTATTACGTGCCTCTAAGACTTGCTCTCGAACTGCTTCACTATCCGTTATAATAATTCTTGGTAAGTACGATGGAATGCATAGTTCCTGGGATAGAAATGCGTGGCATTCTGCCGAAGCGATGTCGGTATCGTCCGCCCCGATGGAAGATGGGAGGAGCGCGCATCGTGATAATAAGGGTATTACTGGACGATGTGCCCATTCTCCTGATTCGATTGATTCTGATTGTTTTATGTCCAGTATGCAGATTGCAAATGCTGAACTGATCGATTTTGACTTAAAATCATTCGGGTTCCTAAGAGCTCCATCTGTTGCAACAATGATGGGACTTTTGCTTTCGAGGATCGCCTTTATACATTCAAAGTGATTATGATTTATAGGTAGATTGATATCAACACAATGTCGAGGTTTGGTGAAGTTATCCCCTGATGCAAAACTAAGCTCTTTTTCTATGATTCTGAATATTGATGAGTCCGGTGCATTCCAGTCTATATCGGAGTGAGCATTATGAATGGCTTTCTTTATATGAATCGGTCTCCACTCATCCGAATGTCGCGGTACTAAATGTACGGGATCTGCAAAATTTGGGTGAATCCATTCCCAACACTCAAATAATCGAGAAAAGTCTTCAATTTTCCTGGTTTTGATAGATGGTAAGATTTTAATTGCCTCCTCGAATTTAACTATACTTTGTTCGTCTAATCCTTCGATATCGCCATTGATTACCCAATTATTTCCTTTTAGTTTCATGAGAGCCTCATGTGTCGGGCTGCCAAAAGCAATGTCGGTATTGGACGCTTTACCATTTCCAATATTATGTGAATTTCCATTTTTGTAATTTTGATGTCCTATTGAAACGTATTTGTTGAGTTTTCCAAAGTGGTTGATTAAATCATTTACTAGCCCGTCGGAACTGTCTCGAAAATGTATGCCATAATGAGCTAGCTTTTGAATAGCTTTTCTTGCGTGATTAAATGCATTTGATGTATGAAGATTTTTAGTTGCAGCTATCCTGGTTCTGAATGCGGGAGAGTCGGGTCCTGAACTATTACTAACGATCTCCAATTCTCTTGTGGTTGAAAGCAAGTCGACTTCCAAAGCTGAAGTTATGCCCTCTCCTCCGAATTTGGTTGGTATAAAAAGCCTATGTTTCGCATCTGTAATAGTTAATCCGTTTTTCCTTCGTAACAAATTAGCAACATAATTGTCGAAAGATAATAAATCTTTTACTGTATGACTCGCTTGCAAAGGTATGTAACTATGCATCGTATTTATAAGCATATTTACACATTTTTGCTGTGCCTCATTATTCATATTTTGGATCTTCAACTGATTTACCCTGTTCATCATTTTGTGTAGGAAATGGGATGATGTCTCTGCGGTAGATCCTGACATTGTTCCGAGTAATCCTAAGTGGCGATGAGCTTCAGAATCTACTATCTTATCCCACTTATTCTTTTCCAATTCATCTAAATTTTCGTAATCAATTTTCTTTTTCAACTTAATTAATTCTGATGGCTTTAAGCACACTCGAAAAGGTACTTCTTCCTCGATGGGTGCATCGAATTTGAAGCTCCATGCCGTTGACATTGTTTTGCGTAGTTTGATGGTTAGATCTGCAGAGATGTTGAAGAATTGTATGTCGCATTTCGAACCTTTACGGCCAATTTTAGTAACCATACTTAAATCGCCTGCCAATTGTAAATAATAATGAACTAACTTTATCAGATCCTCCTCGTTCTCGACTCTAATGAACTTGGAATTGTCGTCACAATATCCAATTTTACATATAATTACTTGACCATCTAAGGGATCTATCGTATTAAAAACATACTTTTCCTTGTGCGCATGCTTATTTCTATCAAAAATCTTTTTGATTTCCTCCGAAATGACGTCCCATACGTCGTGCTTGAACTTTATTACCAAGTTGGCAACGGTAGGGCTATCGGGATTGCCCTGTTCAAGTCCACAAACGAAACGTGCGTAGGTGGTCCCTTTACACGTGATGATATCTACTTCCTTAGCACCCATAGCACTGGCTTTAAATTCGAGGAACCCCTGCTCCGGGAACCCGTTGACCCTCATAGCGGCCAATAGAATCGCGACCGGGATCCGGTCGAAAAATTTCTCCTCGTCTTCATCAAGTTGAACCGCCGGCCAATTTCCTTCCACGCAATCTTCTCTGAAGCATTGTTCGATAGTAACCAGGGAGTGACAGCCCATTCCTGGTCTATACGCTACCAACCCCTCATGAAGTATCCGGGCCCGTTCTATACCCGCACTAGTATACGTGGTTATGATCCCATTCAAGAAGCAATACAGATCATTACATAGTGAAATGGGGCGATATTCGTTGATTTTTCCCGGCTTTGGGATAGGGAATCGGGCTATTTTCTTGAGGCTGGACGGTACGTATCTCATGATGAGAATTAACTTGATGATATTTAATAATTGAAGTTGCCATCTGCGCCCAAATCTTCCTAACACTGCAAGCTGAAATCCGTCATATCTAGCTTTGGAAGGTACAGATGCAATAGATTTGAAGAAACTTTCGGTGATCTCTTTATCTTCGTTCATGTTGCCTTTGTTGTCCAATAAGTAGAAAGGGTAGAAGAGTTCCGTACAATCCTTTTCCGGTGGTTGAAATAGCCTGCTAACATGTTTACCATGCGCTTTAAGAAATGCCTCCTTTATTTTCTTAGGTAGCTTATCCCCATTGTGCACTAACTTGCTGACATCCGAATTGCCAACTGTTCTGTCAGGGAAGAGATCCACTCCCCTGAAGCCTAAGTTTCCCTCTTCCCGAACCTTTGCAAACGCACAAATCTCTTCGGCTTTGGAGTTATCCATCCATCGCCCATGGAATTCTCGCGTGGCTTGTAATTCCTCATTTTCATTCCTACAATCCCTGAATGACTCGATTCCTTCGTCCCAAATTTTAGTATGCGTCGTAGGAGCTGCCCTGCTTTTAGGTAGGACTTTTTGGGTGAAGTTACTGATTTGACTCACATCCAGAAAATATTGCAATGTGGATTTTCTATATTCATACTGAATGCGATTAACTTTCTGGCTTACTTGTAGTAACTCTGAGGAGCCTTTTTGAAGCATTTCGTTGGCAAATTCTTGAAAACTCGATGAATCCATATTCTTTGTTTCTATATCGATACTGGATGTCAAGTTGCACCAAGGGTCAAGACAATTAATGAGGACTTTGAGGATATCTGAGGTTCTAGGGGTTCCGAATAACTGAGAGCAGTTCGCTTCGCGCAGCCAAGAATTGATTTTATCAACAAAATATTCCGGGACATGGGGTAACTCGTTTGCATTATACTGATCCTTCGGAAGAACCTTGTCACCATTTGGTGTGGCATCCGATTTGTTTGACTTCTTCTTCAATTTATAATGAGAAATTGCTTCCACATGTCTCTCCCTTTCTTCTGCTTCCAATAATGCCGAATCATAGAGGGATTTTGAGTCCTTAGCAAGTTTAGAGGTGTCATTCAAAGTTATGATGATTTGGATGAACTCTGACCACTGAGGTAGCTCTCTCTTCAGCTTAGATTTCAAGTCATATTCCTTCAGCCATTGTTGAGCTTCCTTAACAAGCCTTATTTTCCGTTGCAATTGAGTTCTTATGTAACGTATTTTTGTTGGAATAGGTAAGTTTCCAAAGTGTTTGAAACCCAAACGCTTATTTAATCTGGCTCTTGTATGGTCTGCCTTATCCTTTTCATCGGAATCATTGAATAATTCTAACGATTGCATTACGTCTTGCACACCCGCATTAAACGCTTTGACTATATGGGCCACTTCCACCGCTTGGCTTTCAGTGATTTTCACCAGATTGTTTTTGGGTCCATTGACTCCTTGCCCTAATCCTGAATACCAAAGACTCTTAAACAGTGTTTTGGTTCTTTTCTCGATATCTTCCAAAATATAAGCTGACGTGTCAGATTTGTCTCCAGTTAATTTTTGTAATTTATCATAGAGCTTTTGTTGCTCCTTGAATTTTCCACAATCCTTGAATTGCTTCTCATCTAATTTTAAATAAGACCCCTTATCACCCGTGCGAGATACCTTAATTCTGTATAATTTACTATAATCGAACTTCCTCTTCTCTGTCTCAGTGACCGCATTATTTGGTCCCTGACGATTAAATTGACAAAAAATAAAGGAGTGGTCTGATGGGAAGTAGGAATTGCCGGTTGCTCGGTCAATCTCGGCGCCGAGGAACCAGGATCTATGTTTAGGTGAAATTGGAACCATTATATGGTCGATTCCTCGACCCCCTTCTCTTCCGATACGAGTGATATAATCTTTATTGGGGTTTGATTCTCTAACAATCGAGGAGTGAGTTCTTTCCAGTAAACGCAAAATGCCATGAGGTGGAGGTTCGTATCTGCATGAGCCCATATTGTCTCTATCTTGTACTGTTAAAGTTTCCTGAAAGTCCCCAAGTATAATGACACAAATGTCCTTAAACCTATGTTTCCAACTGACTTTAATTTGGTCAATTATATCAGCCGACGTAATGAACACTTCATCATCTGAATGTATGCTTTGAGATCCTTTGTGTGCCTCTGAAGTAGACGCATAGACGCTAATTATGCCCACTTTTTGAGAATTGCCCAAATCGAATGCAATGCTAGTTACCCTGCCTTGGGAATGACTCTGAAATTCATCCATTGTTTTCCCGCCCCATTTCCAGGTATCAAATAGAATGATTTGATGTTTGGTGATAAAACATTGTATTCGAGCATTTTGGAGTTCAAGGGTTTGATACGACTCCCATGAAGCATTGTTATTAAAACCAAAAGGGTAAGGCTCCTGCAAAGACAAGAAGGTCATATTTTCTCTTACAAAAAATTCTGCCGCGGTATTATGGTCGAATTTGTTTTGTATATTGAAGCATCCGATTTTATCTGCTAATGGTGGGGGATCTGTTGGTGATTTAGATTCCTTGATTTTGTTAGGGTTTGATTGTCCTAATAAACTCATTATATCATTTTCCTTGAGCAGGTGAATCATCTCTGTGGGGGTATTAATCTCATTGGATAATGTAGATAAATTGGTTCTGGCGTCATCAAAATGTGATATAGACTCTGCATCTGAGAGACTGGATATGTCTGAACTGCTAATGGTAGAGATGTCCATGTCAGAAGATGAAGATTGTGAGCATATATCCGCGTCGTCTATAAGAGTCACCTCATTTTCGGCGAATGGTAATGGTACATTGGTCCACTCTCTGCCATACAGTTCCCTGAGAATATGACTTCCTTGGGCTAAAAAGTCTGCCGCAAAAGGATTCGCCGGAGCAGTTAATGATTCATCGGGCAAAACGCTCGTTGAATTTTCATTGGAGGAGGAGAATAATCCACTCTCAGAGTCCGGGGTGAAGAGATACTTGTAGTAATCTCTAGCTTCGTTGGAAGACATTATGGAGTGGTGATCTGTTTTTATCGGATCTGATGCTTCCTGAGTCCGCAAGGTTATCTGATACTCGTACTAAATGATGTAGATGTTTGAATTTGCTCCAAAATAAAATATGAGAGAGTTATTCGAGAAGAAATACGAGGGTCGAATAGGTCTGGATGAGTAATTCCTGATTTCGATGCGATGGTGCCTTTCTAATTTAAGATTGTGCAAGTGTTTCGCCTTTACTTTATTGAGTACCTAGTTGATCAAGTAGACGGTATGCAATTTGCAATTGTTCCCTTTGAATAATGTTTGAGAACGCGGATGTAGAAGTGTTACGGATTAATTGAAGGGTGATATGACAAATATCTCTGGTAAGTTCTATCTGGAGTAATCGTTTTTCGGTTTTCTGAGTTACTTCTTCGTGACTGCGTGGGATTTCGACAAAATTGTAAAGGTTTTCTGAATTGAAAAAGTCGTATAAAGCTGAATGGGCTATCCTTAATCGTAAACTGACAACTTCCCACTTGTATTCGAAGTGTCGAGTTAGTTGCTCAAGCGGGATAAACCCAACCGGCCGATAAACCCTGTTGATGCACGCTTCGCCTTCAGAAAGGAGTTGTAATTCGTCGATATGATAATTGAGATCCAAGTCGTTTATGTAGCGTAATAAATGAACTTCTAATAACTGCATGTCTCGAATGGGTATTAAGTATATGAAAGTAGTAGAATTGTTTCTAGAATACTTTTTAACGTTGACCTCCTGAATGTTCCTCGAATTCGTGGTTGAATAAAATACTTGCTTGCTTGATACACGCTTCTTCTCTCAATTGAATGTTTTGCAAGTGGAGTGACTGTCTGATGAAATGTCTGGTGAAGTGACAAATATCTCTGATAAAGTTAACCTCAATTAGTTGACTTCTTGTTGCCCAAAGAATGTCTCCGATTGAGAGCACGTTGCGATCTGTGATGAAACGATTTTCTTGGACAAAATACCAATATAAATCACAATGTGAATTATAAATTCTGGTATATAAAGTTTTCCACTTTCGTAAATAATGATGTAGGTAGTCCTTGAATTGGGGATTAACTATTGGAGATTCTTTTCCTGGTATATGAATAAAACCTTTTGACAATAGAAAAAGGTCCTTGCGAAAAGTATTTAGGATAGGATCGTTTAGAAACCGGAGTATTTTGGTTTCTAGATTTATCATAAATTTGATGCTGATCGTTCCGTAGTTTAATTTTTGCAGAAAGCTCTTATGCGGGAGTAGTTCAAAAGGTATGAAGCAATGAGAACTTTGAGTATTCTCCTGACGCGTGATTCTTGAATAGAATGAATTTCGTTTAACGGTGGGTACTGTATTTCTAAGGCTATACGGAAAAGGCCTTGAGGATATGCAACGAAGAAAATATACGTTCCTTTTAGAGCTTGCGTAAGTCTTCAACTTTCAAAACTGTCGGATTCAAGAATATGACGTGTGAAAGAGCCAATAGCTGTTGCAGGAGACAGATTCAAATTTTTCCAAATTTTCGTGCGTAGATAAAACCTAAAAAGTATAATTAGCCACGTTAACCAAAACTTAACTAGGAAGGCTTGAATGTGATTCGAAAAGTAGTTAGGGAAATCTGAAATTTAAAATCCCGGAATTTCTAATCGAAAAGGAGGTGAATCGAGTCTTGAGGTAGATTATGGACACCGGCGATGGCGGTCTTGCGAAATGGCTGCCTTGATCCTAATTGATCTGGGAGTCACACGAAGCAACCGAAAAGATTGGCCGATAGCAAATGTGATGCTGATATAAATAGGTGTCAGATATGCCGGAATAGACTTGAATAACGTTCCAAAAACTCAAAGCGCGTAAATGTGAGAGTCACTAAACCTAAATGGGATGGAAATTCCTCTAAGAAGATGAGAAAGGGCTCGAAAGATAGGTCAAACGGGTCGATGGAGCTCCTAAGTCTGCTGATTACAACGGTGTAATCGGTTTGTTTTGATTCGACGGAGAAGATTCAAAAATTAAAAAAGACGGCAAAATCCCATGGAGGAGGGTTGTTCACCAAGTTACGTATTTTTTTTTTAAAATGTGCGTACGGTACTAAATCAACATATGGTGCAACTGACAAATTTGGACATAAATTTCCCTGGGTTAAGTCTGAAAAAAAGTGGCGGCAAACTATTCGTACGGCTCAGATTGTTTTGGAAAAAAATGTGAAATTGGTGACGTCAGGTATTGAACAATTTTTTTAACCTTGTTTAATTTGTGCTCGCAAGGGCCCATGGCTTTTACGTTCCCTCCTATGTGATATCGTAAAATCCCATGTAAAAATATAATTTATTATTTTTTTTTTGAAGGAGAAGGTTCAGCAAAAGAAGAATCTGCTTTATTTTTAGCAGTAGTTGACCTTGCAGTAACATTATTAGACTTTGTAGCAACATTTTTCAACATGGAGCTTCCCCAACCTCTTGTGCTCCTACTAGTAGTAACCGCATTATTCCAAGCTGATGAGCCAGTAGCCCTTACAGCAGCATTATTTGACGCTGAATTTCCCCAAACAGATGTACCATTAGACCTTGTTGTAGCATTATTTGATGCAGAATTTCCCCAAACTGGTGTACCAGTAGACCTTCTTGTAGCATCCTCATTACAAAAGTGAACCCTCCCTGATCTACCAGAAGATATAGAACCATAATTTCCTGAATTATTATTCCTTGTATGAAAATTGGAATTATTTTGTACTTGAGGACCAGAAGACCTTCTAGAACCAAAATTTGAGTGATTCCTATTTGAATTGGAACCATCCCGTGCATGTAAACCAGTTGACCTAGAAGCAAAATTGTTCAAGTTGCTCCTATTAACTTTGGAATCAGCATCATCTCTGCCTTGTGGATCAGTTGATCTAGAAGTCCTATTAAATCGAGCAACCTCTACACCATAAGTATCTGAAACAGAATTGCTTCTTCTTGATGAATTAGCACGGGAATTATGACTTCTGTCAGATCTATTTTCTCCTCCATTGTAGCAATTTGACTGAGACAAAATACGCAAGTTTTGCTGCATTCTTCTTTCGTAACTAGAAGGATCTTCACGTATACTGTTGTCGTATTTACTTTTATGAACTCATCTCGGTTAGCCGAGTTCCTTCTACGCTCTTCATTGATTTCTTCTAGTTCATCATCATCATCATCTTCTTCTTCTTCATCATCACCATGATAACGATGTAGATCATCGGACAGCCTAGTAGGCTCTTGATAGGGCAACTGCTCGCTAACAATAACTCAATCTTTGGGTTGTAACAGGCAAAACCAGTCATTAAGTGCACTAGGACGATATAATCGACGCAGGGGAACTCCGTTTTGAAGACAATAAATACAGAGATGAATTTTATCCACTAAATCGAGAAAATTGACTTCTAAAACTGAATGGATACCATGTTCAACATGTAAGTATTGCATGATTTCTGCCTTAGGCACAGAAGCGTATGAATGACCTCTCCTCAGAATCCATGCTTTTATGTACCTCAATGATCTTTCTTGAAACCTCAACAACAAACTTAATTTTACGAAACTTCGGATATCGCGAGGAGTTACACCAGCATTTACTTCAACCCCCCCCCCCCTCCTCCTCATTTCATCTTGCATAACAATACCATGCACACCAATGGCAGCTTGGTTGACTTTGATAATCTAAATATAGTCATTGTTAAATCGTCTTAGATTAATTAATGATTGTTATGTTTAGCTGTCTGATCTCACTTATTGTGTTGTCTTGGGTTTCGTTCCACGTGTCGTATTGCGTACGTGGGATTCAGTATTGTGACACCCTTGCAAAACATCACTGTAAGTGGGAGTTTTTTCATTCTTTGTGTATAAGAAAATCTTTCGCATTTTTGAATGATGTGCTGGGGAATGGTGTTTTGAAAAGTAATCCGCGAGGTTAGTATCGCCTGGGCTCCAGTGAATGGTAAAGTGCTTCTGTTTCACTCTATCTATTAACCACCAAAATCTCATATCGATTGCTTTTGTTCGTTTCTGTTTAATAGTTTCATTTAAGAATCCATATGCAGTGCTGTTATCGGTGTGGATGGGGGTGGGAGGCTGGGGATGGCCCATTTCTTCAAGTGTGTGGCGGACCGGGATCGCATCTTTTGCGGTGAGGAATGCAGCTGCGATCTCCGCTTCTGGTGTGGAGGACATGACATTTTTGATGATGTTACATACTGTGTGAATGGGGCCATTGTTTTGAGTGTTTTTGATGGAAGATAGGAAAAAGTGTCCTGCTGCTCTGCTTTTCGCCTTGGGCTCTGATAGATAGGAGGCATCACTATGAGTACAGAGAATCATGTCTGATTTTTATATTGAATGGTGGCGTTTGGGTGTGTCGCCACATAGTTTAATAGTTTTGTGATAGCGTCTGCTGTTTCTTTCGTTGGAGCGTTTTGTTGGCTGGCTAGTGAGCTGAGTGCTACCAAAATTGTTGGATCCACGGCTCTGCCGTAATATAAGAGGGAGCCGAAGATTTGTTGTATGCGTTTTGTGTCTTCTTCTGCGAGTTGGGGGAGATTGGTGCTTTCTGGAGCATATTGAATTTTTTGTCCATATGTGGGGACATTGTATTTATGTGGTGCATTCTCGGGGATGGAAGGTATATGTTGTATGTTTTTAAGGAGTTCTGGGATATATGTGGGCATGGAGATGTCAACGGTGCGCCTGTTATAGTCCCAGTGCAAGTG
>Ga0209092_10001086_pt1 | contig 27357 bp, 23 predicted proteins | sample FraStrMetagenome_FD_187446 | JGI IMG/M metagenome (GOLD analysis project Ga0209092, IMG submission 187446) | Marine eukaryotic phytoplankton communities from Arctic Ocean - Fram Strait ARC3M Metagenome (SPAdes) (version 2) | ecosystem: Environmental > Aquatic > Marine > Oceanic | place: Fram...
GTTTTTAGCTCCACAACATCTCATATTAAATTATCCAAATAAAATTAGTGTGAATGATTTTGAGAATTGGGTGCAAGAACGTGGTCTTTATTTTCCGAATAAATGGGCTAAAGAATTTACCCCACTTTTGGGAATGAACGACAAAAATAATAAACTTACGAAAGGTGCTTTGTTAGTTGCACCATACGGCAAAGGATATTACATTTATACAGGAATTAGTTTCTTTAGAGAATTACCTGCAGGAGTTCCTGGAGCATACCGTTTATTTGCCAATATGTTATCAATTGGAAAATAAATTTTATAAATTAACTCAATGATGGAGGAAAAAAATAAATTTAGTTGGAAAAAAAGCTATACATGGGTGATTGTTTTAAATACACTTTACATTGTACTTTTTTACCTATTAATGATTAGCTTTTAACCGTATGCAATTAATTGATTGGATAGTACTTGGAGGAACCTTAGCTTTTATCGTATTGTATGGTACCTACAAAACACGACATAATAAAAATGTAACAGATTATCTAAAGGGTGGCAATTCATCTAACTGGTGGACTATTGGACTTAGTGTCATGGCTACTCAAGCGAGTGCTATAACATTTCTCTCAACTCCAGGACAGGCTTTTCATGACGGAATGGGTTTTGTTCAATTTTATTTTGGGCTTCCAATAGCAATGATCATCATAAGTATGGTATTTATTCCGCTATATCATAAACTAAAAGTATTTACAGCATATGAGTTTTTAGAAACCAGATTTGATTTAAAAACCAGAACACTGACTGCTGTATTATTTTTAATTCAAAGAGGTTTAGCAGCTGGGATTACTATTTTTGCCCCCGCTATTATTTTATCTGCTGTTTTAGGTTGGGATTTAGTTACCTTAAATATTATCATTGGTTTATTAGTTATCATTTATACTGTTAGTGGTGGCACAAAAGCTGTTAGCATAACTCAAAAGCAACAAATGGGTGTTATTTTTGCTGGAATGTTCTTAACTTTCTTAATTATTTTAAATTATTTACCTCTAGATATTTCATTTGTTAATGCTATTGAACTTGCAGGAGCTAATGGTAAATTAGATATTTTAGACTTTTCTTTTGACTTTGATAATCGATATACTTTTTGGAGTGGTATAATTGGTGGTACTTTTTTAGCACTCTCCTACTTTGGAACTGATCAAAGTCAGGTTCAACGTTACTTAAGCGGTAAATCGGTGCGCCAAAGCCAAATGGGTTTAATAATGAATGGATTGCTAAAAGTTCCGATGCAATTTTTCATATTATTGGTTGGAGTTATGGTATTTGTTTTTTACCAGTTTAATGAATCTCCCTTAAACTTTAATCCCTCTGCAATTGAAAATGTAAGAAATTCTGAATTTTCATCTTCATTAATTGATTTAGAAAATGAAAAAAAAGAGTTAGATCTTGTTATTAGAGATCAACAAATTCTCTATGTGAACACTCAAAATAATAATGAGCGAAAAGCTATATCAGAAAATATTCTCCATTTAAATTCTATAAAACAAGATTTAAGAGATCAAACTAAAAAATTGATTACAAAAGCGAATCCAGAGGCAGAAACAAATGATAAAGACTATGTTTTTATATATTTTATTTTAAATAATTTGCCTCGAGGTTTAATAGGTTTATTATTGGCAGTAATCTTGAGTGCAGCGATGTCTAGTACAGCCTCCGAATTAAATGCATTAGCCTCTACTACCGCTATCGATTTGTATAAGAGGAATATTAGTGATAAAAGTGACAAACACTATGTAAAAGCATCCAAATGGTTTACTTTACTTTGGGGAGTTATAGCAATATCGATAGCCTGCGTAGCAAATCTTTTTGATAATTTAATACAATTAGTAAACATTATTGGATCTATTTTTTATGGCAACGTCTTGGGGATATTTTTATTAGCATTTTTTATCAAATATGTACAAAGCACCTCGGTATTTATAGCTGCCTTAATAACACAATTTTTTATTATTTACTTTTGGTATATCGATTTAATGCCTTATTTATGGTTAAACTTGGTAGGATGTTCCTTAGTGATGTTTATTGCTATTCTTATACAATTTAGTGTCAAAAACAAGACCAATCAACCTAGCTCATAGTCTATGCTTATTTTATTATAAAATTATCACACTTTTTTGTGGATATTAATTTATTATCTTTGATATGTAATTTTTAAAATATGTTGGTAAATATAATTATTGGTGTTTTAGTAATTGGACTAACGATCCTTATCCACGGTTATGGTACCATTTATTGGATAAAATTAATCAGAAAAAAATATAAGAAAAAAACGACAAAGTCTTTATCTAAAAAAATTGTTTGGATTCTTATTTACTCAGCGATATTTTTACTTTCATTAAATTTTGTAGAAGCTATTATTTGGGGTTTTACCTACTATCTTTTACCTGGAATAACTGAATTTGAGTCCATTGAAAAAGCTATTTACTTTTCATTAGTAACTTTTACCACCTTAGGTTATGGGGATATTACTATAAATTCTGCAAACCGAATGTTGGCAGGTTTTGAAGCAATGAATGGAGTCCTTCTTCTTGGTTGGACAACCGCAATGATGTTTTCATTACTACAATTAACAGTAAAAGATTTATTGAAAAAAGTAAGCAACGAATGAAACAAATAATTTTCTAAAATAGAAATCAATTCCTAGGATGTGCTAGTAATATTTTGTTTTTGCTAAAGATTTTTTATAGATCTCCTCATAAAGTGGTACTATTAATTTTGTTTCAAATCGTTGCGCATTCTCTTTAGCTTTTCTTTTAAACAGTTGGTGAGTACCATTGTTTTCAAGAATTTTAAGGGCGTTTTCAGCCATTTCATCAACGTTTCCTACATCACTTAAATAGCCACTCTCACCATGTATATTAACTTCTGGTAAACCACCTGCATTACTTGATATTACAGGAACCCCACAGACCATTGCTTCCAAAGCTACTAAACCAAAACTTTCATGTTCTGAGGGAAGTATAAATAAGTCACTAAAACATAAAATTTTATCAACTTCGTGGCTATTTCCAACAAACAAAACTTTTTCGTCGATTCCCTTTTTTTTACATAAATTTTCTAATGATTCTTTTTCAGGCCCATCACCTACTATAACTAGTTTTGCTGGTATTTTTTTTTGAATTCGATCAAATATTTCTATAACATCGTCTACCCGCTTAACTTTTCTAATATTACTTATGTGAGTAATTATTTTCTCATTATTGGAAGCAATTAATTCTCTTTCACAATCTGAATAAAGATTTTCATATTTTTTTGTATCGATAAAATTAGGAACCACCTCTATTTCTTTTTTGATATTAAAAAGTCTTAGCGTATCGTCTTTTAGACTTTTCGATACGGATGTAACGGCATCACTATTATTAATACTGAACGTAACAGCTGGTTTATAGAAGGGATGACTCCCTACTAACGTTATATCAGTTCCATGAAGTGTTGTCACCATTGGTATAAAGATACCTTCTTGCGCTAACATTTGTTTAGCCATATAACCAGCATATGCGTGCGGAATGGCATAGTGAACATGAACTATTTCTATTTCATGTAATTTGGCCATATTTACCAACTTACTAGACAAAGCTAATTCGTAGGGCTGGTAATGAAATAAAGGGTAGTTAGGGACACTTACCTCGTGATAATGAATATTATTATGTAAAAGTTGCAATCGAACAGGTTGCTTGTAGGTTATAAAATGAATCTCGTGACCATGTTCTGCCAAAGCAATACCTAATTCAGTTGCTACTACTCCACTTCCACCAAAGGTTGGATAACAAACTATTGCAATTTTCATAAGGTTATTTTAGTTAAACAAAATTAATAAAATTTTAATCTTCAATTGATTCATAAATTAGGCCTTGAATATCACTTCGTAAATTATTTTCAATGATACTTTTATTATCTGCAGATGGGTAAGTTCGATTTGATAAGAAAACATAAATAATTTCTTCATCTGGATCTGCCCAGGTAAAAGTACCTGTAAATCCGCTATGACCAAAACTATTCATGGAAATACAACCACAAGTTGGTCCTATATCATCTAGTTGGGGTTTGTCAAAACCTACTCCCCGTCTTACATCAGCGTCACAAAAATTACAGGAGTTAAATAGATCTATAGTTTCTGATTTTATGTATTGATCGTTTCCATAGCTACCATTCCACAAATACATCTGCATGATTTTTGCGATATCATTAGCATTACTAAACAATCCAGCATGACCACTAACACCTCCTAAAAGTGCAGCACCTTGGTCATGAACAAAGCCATGAATTTTCTGCATTCTAAAATATTGATCAATTTCTGTTGGAGGTATCATGTCTAAAGTAAACTTCTCTAATGGTAAAAAAGTGGTACGATTCGCTCCTATTTGTTGATATAACTCATTCTGAACTAAATCTTTGAATTGTTTATTATGGTGACGTTCTAAAAATTCTTTAAGAATATAAAAAGGTAAATCACTATACTTATACCTTAACCTATTATATAACTCACTTTCCTTGATCTTCAGGTATATCGAATCTTTCATATCATTTCTCACATATAGGTCATTAGCTACCTGAATTTCAAAATCATTAGATTTACTTTTTGAGTAATATTTTTTATCTGGTAAATTTAAAGAATCTAAAGTTTCGAGGTAAAAAGGAATCCATGATTTAATCCTTGCATAATGCGATAGCATTTCTTTGACAGTAATATTTTCTTTGTTAGTTGCAAAATATTCTGGAAGTAATTCTGAAATTTTAGTATCTAAGCTTATTGTACTATCATCAACTAATTTCATTACCATTGGCAAGGTTGCTAAAATTTTTGTTAACGATGCTAGATCATAAATATCATTCTCAGAAACTTTATTTATTTTTTCTTGAGTATGATACCCAAAAGCTTTATTGTAAATGATTTTTCCTTTTCGGGCAACTAGAACTTGTGCGCCTGGCATCATATTCTTTTTTATTCCATAATTTACTAATGAATCAATTTTTTTCAATTTGGTTGAATTAACTCCAACACTCTCCGGAGTTCCATATTGTAGTCGTTTTTGTAAACGTGTAAAGTTTGTGGTATTTAATGGAAATTGATTTCCGATTGAAACTGGTAAAGAACCTTTGGCAGTAATAGAACCAAAAATTAATTGTGCAGATAATTCTTGCGATATTTTGCTATTTTGATACGACAATAAAATACCGTTAATATTAGAAAATGATTGTATATCATTTATTGCGTAAGGTCTCGTAAAAACATCTAAAATGACTTTATTAGTCCTTGATATTTCGTAAAGTTTAGTCAGTTCATGATCACTAAATTTATATTCTTTCCATGGGCTGGCATTTGATTTATGAAAACCTATAATCGTAAGTTCGTATTCTTTTAGTTTTTCTTTATATTCAGTAATTGAATTAGCTTTAATCCAATCTACTTGGGCATATTTATTTAATTGGTTAAAGAAATAGGTTCCAGTATCATCTCCCATGTGAACATAAGCAATCTTTGTTTTTTCTATTTTTTTGATTGGTATGATAAGGCGATCATTTTTAAGAACAGTTAGTGCATTTTCTATAGCTTTTTCGTAGAGCATATCATCATACGGAGTATTTAAATCTGATAGTAAAGAATTTAACTCGATAGGTTGATAATTACTTAAGCCTACTTTATATTTGGCGAATAATATTTTTTTTACTGATCTCGATAATCTTTCTTCTGATATTTTACCCTTCCTAAAGGCTTCAACAATAAGTTGATGCGCTTTGGGAATACTTTCTGATATTAACAACACATCATTTCCTGCTAAAAATGCTGCTAAATCTATCTCACCTGGTTTTTTGAAATTTGATGCTCCTTTCATATTTAGCGCATCTGTAAAAATTAAACCTTGGAAATTTAAATCATTCTGTAACAAATCGGTAACTATTACTTTAGAAATTGAAGACGGAATTTTTTTTCTTTTTTCTAATGCTGGAACATTTAAATGTGCTATCATTACGCTCGATAACCCCTCTTGAAATAAACGCTTATATGGATGCAATTCAATACTATCCAATCTTTTTTTTGTAAACGATATTGTAGGTAATATTTTATGTGAATCTAAATCAGTATCACCATGACCGGGAAAATGTTTAGCATTTGCTAGTATTCCAGTACTTTGCATACCTCGCATATATGCTAAAGCTTTATTCGTAACATTATCTCGATCTTCACCAAAAGATCGATTACCGATGATAGGATTGTCAGGATTGGTATTAATATCAACTACAGGAGAAAAATTAATATGCATGCCCATTCGCTTTACATGTGCTCCAATTTGCTTACCAATATCATAAACAATTTGATTATCAGCGATAGCACCTAATGTCATATTCCAAGGATAGGCATAAGTAGAATCCAAACGCATTGCTAAACCCCATTCTGCATCCATTGCCATTAATAAAGGAGTTTTTGAAATATTTTGATATTGATTACTCAATTTGGCTTGACGAACAGGACCACCCTTAGAAAAAATAATACCACCTATATAGTAATCTTTGATTAGTGAATTTATAAGGTCAGTTTTATCCTTTGAATCTTTTGAAAAAACATCTACCATAAAAAGTTGCCCAACTTTTTCTTGAATTGACATTGAGTTGTATATACTATCTACCCATTTCTTTTGATTTGTTTGGTCTTTTTCTGATAGCAAAGGATAAAACTCCTGTGCTGATAAGAAATTGAAAGAAAATAGAATTAGAGTAGTGATGAAAAGTTTTTTCATAGGTAAATGAAGTCAACAAAAATTATGCTAAAAATCTTGCATGCCAACTATCTTTTGCCGGCACTTCCCAATTTTCAAGGTAGTCTACCTTGGTGTTTACTAAATTATTAAAAACAATTGTATTTTCAGAAATTGACTTTGCTTTGGCCATTTTTTTAAAATCAATTAATGATTTATGGGCTATAAATTCTCCATTGTAGTAGGTAACATTCATTTTGTCCAGAAGATCTATCTCTAAATCATTTTCTATAGTTTGAATAAAATTAACAGAGGCATCAATACTGCAACCAGATGCTGATGCGTTTTCTTGATTTAATCCAAAAACAATGAAACGATTGTATTTAATTTCAAAACCAGCCTCCAGATCTTTCCCATGAGCAGTCCAGGTTTTTAAAAATGTTAAAATTTTCGGTTCTAGTAATAGTATTTCACTATCACTGAGTTTTCTATTTGATTGGTAAATCCATATTCGTGAATTTTCCGGAAGTTCGTCAAAGTTGATCACCATTATGTTATATCTTCAGCATTAACAATCATTTCAGCAATATCCAAAACCTGTACTTCAGCCTCTTTCTCCTTTGACTTAACTCCATCGGTTACCATTGTATTACAAAATGGGCAACCAGTTGCAATTATAGAGGGTTTTATTTCTAAAGCCTCTTCTGTTCTTTCTACATAAATTTCCTTTGTTCCTGCTTCTGCATCTTTAAACATTTGAGCTCCTCCAGCTCCACAACACAATCCATTAGATTTACATCTCCGCATTTCTATAAGTTCAACTTCTAATTTCTTAAGTAAATCTCGAGGTGCTTCGTATTCATTGTTAGCTCTTCCCAAATAACAGGGATCATGAAAAGTTATTCTTTTCCCTTTAAATTTGCCACCTTCAACTTTTAATCTTCCTTCATTTAATAAATCTTTTAAAAATTGAGTGTGATGCATTACATGATAATGACCTCCTAAATTTGGGTATTCGTTTTTTAAAGTATTAAAACAATGTGGACATGTCGTGACAATTTTTTTAATTTTGTATTCATCCAATGTTTGAATATTAGCCATCGCCTGCATCTGAAAAAGAAATTCATTACCAGCCCTTTTTGCAGGATCACCGGTACAACTTTCTTCTGTTCCTAAAACTGCAAAGTCGATACCACAGTTATTTAATATTTTCACAAAAGCTTTGGTGATTTTTTTTGCTCTATCATCAAAACTTCCGGCACATCCTACCCAAAATAAAACTTCAGGACTTTTACCCTGAGCAAGATATTCTGCCATTGTAGGTACTATTAATGCTTCACTCATGTTAGCTATTTTTATATATAATTTAAAGTTTTTTAAACTTTATTTTAATCATCAAACACTTGAATTGTAACTTCTTTATCAATCAAATCAGTAAATTTACCGTTGTATCGTGTTGCCTTTACAAGGTGGTTATCTACCCAATGATAATTTCCACCTCTGGGTTTTCCCATTAATAAAGAGTGGTAATTAAAACCATGTTTTTTTAACCATATTTCTGTATTTCCTCTATGTTCTTCAGTTCGTGATGTGAAAAAACATATAATATGTCCTTCATCATACCATTTATTAAGAGTTCGTAAAGCATCTGGATAAACATTTGCTGTTAGCATACGTTCTGGTTCCTCATTAGGTATATCATCACAAACAGTACCGTCAATATCTATTAAGTAATTTTTAATACCTTTGGGTAAAACAGGACTTACAGATTCTCCTGATTCTGTTTTATTATTTAATAATTTATCTATTTCATTTCTGTTCATATTAATTTTTTTTCCAGTTTAATCGATCCATTTGATTATATGGCCAGGGGGCCCCATTATTTTCAATATTTGTCATAGAAATATTTAGTTCATTTGGAGCCGCTGATTGTTCCATTACTAAATATTGACGCATATCCATGATGATAGATAACGGGTCTATACTAACCGGACATGATTCTACGCAAGCGTTACAAGTAGTACAAGCCCACAATTCCTCCCTTGTAATATAATTATCTAATAATTGTTTGTTATCGTCTTTAAAGTGACCATTTCTATCTATATTTTTTCCTATTTCTTCCAAACGGTCACGAGTATCCATCATAATTTTTCTTGGAGACAACTTTTTACCTGTTTGATTAGCAGGACAATTACTTGTACAACGTCCACACTCAGTACAAGTATATGCATTTAATAATTGTGTTCTATTCAAATCTAATACGTCACTTGCACCAAACTTTGCTGGAACATCCGATTCTGTAGTAGGTGTTGCAAACGGATCTTGATTTGGATCCATCATTAATTTAACTTCAGTTGTAACAGATTCTAAATTTTTAAATTTCCCTTTGGGTTCGACACTGCCATGATATACATTTGGAAATGCTAATAGGATGTGCAAGTGCTTAGAGTAGTATAAGTAATTTAAAAACACAAAAATTCCAATGATGTGAAGCCACCATGCGGTTCGTTCAAAGATAATTAAGCTCGTCTCTGAAAGATTTTCAAATAGCGGTAAGAGATAGCTACTAACTGGGAAACTACCTGCAGTGTTGTAATGATCAGCTCCTAATATTTGGAGTTGTAGGTCAGAGACATTCATTAATAAAAATAAAGACATCAATACCATCTCAAAATATAAAATAATATTTGCATCATTTTTTGGCCAACCTTTCATTTCTGGAGACCAAAACCGCTTAATTTTTTTAAAATTTCTTCGAATCCAAAATATGACCACACTAACTAAAACTAAAAGTGCTAAAATCTCGAAGGATGCAATTAAAATATTATAAAAAATTCCGAGACCAGAGAATATACGATGGGTACCAAATAATCCATCAATAATGATTTCTAATACTTCAATATTAATAACGACAAATCCAATATAAACGATAATGTGAAGAAGACCTGAAAAAGGACGAGCCACCATTTTTGATTGACCAAATGCTATTCTGAAAACATTATTCCAACGTGTTTTTTTATGATCTGAAATATCTACTTTTTGACCTAGTTTTATATTACGAATTATTTTTTTACAATTTTTGATAAAAAACCCTATCCCAAGAAATAAAACGATTAAAAACAGAATATTTGGAATATATTGCATAGCTACTTATTATTTGAATCATTAGGTTCGTATTCTTTTGCTTTTTTTCCAAAAACGGAGATATGAACATATCGCTTAGGATTTTCTTTTAAATCTCTTAATAATTCCTCTAGTTCTTTTGAGGCAGCTTCAAGATTTCCATAAAGATTTTCATCGTTAATCAATTTACCGATGCTTCCCTCTCCATTATTAAACTTATTCATTATTGAATTAAAACTCTCCAGAGTAGTCTCTAAATTAGTAGCAATGGTATTTATATCTATTTGTGATAGAGAATCTGAAAAGACTGCTAAATTTCCGCTAGTAGTCTCTAGATAAGAAAAGGTACTGTCTAATTTTGGTTTGTTTTCTTTTAACAAAGAATTTAAATCTGAAGCGGTGTCTTCAAATGAGTACATTGTTTTTGTTAAACTATTAATGGCAGCTTTTAAATTATTTTTTGTGTCTTTATTTAAAACCGAATTAAAATTACTCAGCAGTGAGTCTAATCCTGAGAGCGTTGTATACATTCGATTTTCTAAAGGTTTTAGTCCAGATGTAAGTGATTCAAGCATACCTTTTTCAATCTCCCCGTTTAGGATATCACCATCAAGTGCGATACTATCTTTATCTATTTCTGGTATAATTGCTAAAGCATTACCGCCAATAACACTGGTACTATATATTCTTACGATACTATTTTTTGAAAAATTAAAATCCTTATTGATGGAAAAAGTAACTAATAATCCTCCTAAATCATTTTCAAATTCTATTTTATTGACATGACCAACAACATAACCATTAATGGTAACAGGTGCAGAAACTGTTAAACCAGCAACATTGTCATAGGATACATAGAATGTTCTTTCATTTGAAAATAGATCAGAGCCTTTCAAAAAACTATAGCCGTAGATTAATAATAAAATGGCAAATAATGCCAACATTCCAGTCTTTATTTCTTTAGTGATTTTCAATGAATAATGTATTTAGATTTAAACAAATTTATAAATAAAATGGTGAAATAAGTTTATTTGTTTGTAGAATTTAAAACATCTGATAATTTTAACTTTATTCCATCTTTAAAGGCAACAATATAGGAGGTTTTATATCCTTTTTCTATTGCATTTATTTTTAATGATCTAATTTTGTTATAGTCAGAAGTAGAACCATAATAGTATTTAAATAAACTTTCTTCTTTTTTTCTTTGAACATTATTAAGTCCATTAAAGTTGTAGGGTTTAAGTTCTAATTTTTTACTAGAAGCAGCAATTTGTATTCTAAATTCAATTCCTTCATAATTATTTTCCGACTGATTGTTGTTTTGAAAGTTGTTTTTTTCTATTTGATTCGCAGCGTCTATAATTGTTTCGTTTGATAGGGATAGGCTTTTCTTGTAGGTGATGATTCCGTTTGCAATTTCGTTTGCAATCTCATTTTGACCCCTAGTTGAATTTAAATAAGCACCTTCTTGTTTATTTGTTAAAAATCCGGTTTCAATTAAAATACTTGGCATATAACTTTTGTAGAGAACCATAAACCCTGCTTGTTTTACACTTCGGTCTTTCCTATTTAAATTTTTGGAAAAATTATTCTGAATTAGTGATGCTAGTAGGATACTTTGGTCTAAATATTCTTCCTGCATTAAAGTCATTCCAATCAAAGATTCAGGTGAGTTTGGATCAAATCCTTCATAATTTTCTTCATAATCGTCCTCTAAAAAAATAACTTCATTTTCTCTTTTAGCCACCTCGAAATTGGCTTGAGACCTGTGCAAACCCAAAACAAAAGTTCCTGCACCAAAAGCATTATTAGTAAAAGCATCACAATGCACGGAGACAAATAAATCTGCATCCGCTCTGTTTGCTACTGGAGCTCTTTCGTGTAATTTTACAAATACATCAGTTTTTCGAGTGTAAATAACTTTAAAATTTGGCTGTTTCTCTAGTATCTTACCCACTTTTAAAACAATTTTTAAAACGATATCTTTTTCTCTATAACCATTACCTAGATTACCAGGGTCATGTCCTCCGTGACCAGCATCCAATACTATAATGAAAGGTTTATCGGGGTTTTTATAATTTTTGTTACTAGAATTCGAGTTCGTCACAAAAACTAAAAAGACAATAAAAAAAATATAATTAAAATTAATAACCATTTAACGCGTTTTAAACTTTAGGTTTCTTTGTATTGGTATTGTAAAAAAATACTTTAAAAAAAAATCACTTAAAAAATATGCTTATTTTTGAAAATTGTATCTCTTATTAATTTATTTACAATCATTAAGCCAAAATTACAAAAAAAAGGTATCGTAGCATTGCAAACTTTTAGGCATTTTATAGTGGCAACTTTGTTGCTTGTTTTGTTTTGCAATACTTATGTGCATTCGCAGGAACTACCCGTAAATAATGAAACTATAATTCCTCTAAAAAAAGGTAATGACTCTATTTCTTTAAAAAACCTTTCCATAAAAAAAGAATTGAAAATAGTAGAACTTGATACTGTAAAAGTGGACACTATCAAAACTAAAGACGAATTATTAACTGGAATCATTGATTATTATGGAGATGATTACGTTTATTTAGATAAGAAAGAAAATAAGGTTTTTATGTATAATAATGCCTACATTACTTATGAAGATATGCGTATTGAGTCTGGGTATATCATTTTAGATTACACCAAAAATGAAATCTATGCAAGAGGAATTGACAGTGCAGGTGTTTATTCTCAAACTCCCATATTCACTCAAACAAATAATAAAGTGATTCCTGATTCTATTCGATTTAATATGGATACAAAAAAGGCATTAATTTATAATTCAAGATCTGGTCAAGACGAAATTAATTATAAGGCCGAAGTTGCAAAAAAAGTAAATGACTCTGTTTATTTTTTACAAAATATAAAATTTACCACTGCAAAAGATATCGATAATCCCGAATATTACTTTTACACACGAAAGGCAAAAGTTGTTCCAAATAAAAAAATTGTAACTGGTTTTACTAATATGTATATCGCAGATGTGCCCCTACCCTTGGGTTTACCTTTTGCTTTTTTTCCACTAACTAAAGATAGAACTTCTGGATTTATAATACCTAGTTTTGGAGATAATAGAAATCGAGGTTTTTTTCTTCAAAATGGAGGATATTATTTTGCATTAAGTGATTATGTAGATTTAACAGTACTTGGTGATTATTACACCAATGGTAGTTATGCATTACGTGGAGAATCTTCTTACGCTATGCGTTACAAATTTAAGGGAAATGTCAGTTTTCGTTACGAAAAGTTAATCAATGGAGATCGAGGTTTTGATGATTTTAGTGAAAGTGCAATCTACAACTTTCGATGGAGCCATAATCAAGATGCTAAATCGAATCCTAGTTCTCGCTTTTCAGCATCAGTTAATCTAGGTAGTAGCCAATATTTCAATCAGTCAATCAATCAAACCAATAATGCTAGTTCACTTGTTAATACTTTGAGCTCTTCAATATCGTATTCAAAAACATTTGAGACAGTTCCACAAATAAATTTTTCTGTAGCAGGCACACATTCACAAAATACAAACACTGAGGAGATAAATATGTCCCTGCCAAATTTTAATGCTAGTGTTGCTAGAATATTTCCATTTGAACCAAAAATAGGTGCTAAAAAAGGAATTATTGAAAATATAAATTTACAGTACAATTTAACTGCTGAAAATAGAATTAAAACAACGGATTCAGAGTTTTTTACATCTGAAATGTTTGATGGAGCCAAATTAGGTGCAAGACACACAATTCCCATCAGTACTAATTTTAAAGTACTTAAATATTTAAGTTCATCTTTGAGTACTACTTATCAAGAAACTTGGGTTTTTGATACTGTTAAAAAGGATTACGACCCATCGATAAATAACGGCGAAGGTGGTGTTGTTAAAGACACAATAAGTGGCTTTGATAGTTATAGAACTTATAATTTTTCTGCAAATTTAGGAACAACAATGTATGGTATGTTCAATTTCGGAAAAGGTAAAAAAATTGAGGCTATAAGACATGTTATTAGACCTTCAGTGAGTTATAATATCAATCCATCCTACGAACATTTTTATGATTCTTATCAAGATCCAAATGCAATTGATGAAAATATTGAATATTCAAGATTTGAACAATCTCTGTACGGGGCTCCCTCTAAAGTAAGATCCAGTAATGTTGGAATTTCTGTAAGCAATACAATTGAGGCCAAGGTTAGAGACAATGACACTACAGCTATTAAACCAAAAAAAATAGTGCTTTTAAATAATTTAAATTTCAACACCGCCTATAATGTTTTAGGAGATTCTTTGAATTGGAATCCCATACGTTTTTCTGGGAGTGTTCCTATTGTAAAAAAATTAGATTTTAATTTTAACGGAACTCTAGATCCCTATGCCTTAGATAATAATAATGTAAGAATCGACAAGTTTAATATCAACAATGGAGGAAGTCTTTTTAGGCTTACTAATGGAAATATAAGTGTAAACTATAGTTTTTCTAGCTCAGATTTTAAAGCAAAAGAGAAAGATGATTTTGAAACTGAAACTTTTAAAAATGGTGGTAGGCCTGACGATTTATTTGGTAATTCCACTCCGATAAATGATCGTAGTAAGTTTGATGTAGATTCTGAATCTTCCGGTTCTGATTACAATTGGTATAATTTTTCAATTCCCTGGGATTTAAGACTTGCTTACACGATGACTTACCAAAATACTGCTAGACAAAATAAAATTACCTCTCAGTCTATAATGATTAGTTCTAATATCGAGTTTTCACCCAAATGGAAAGTAGGTTTTTCCTCCGGTTATGACTTCAAAAATAATGGAATTACATTAACACAATTTAGATTTCAAAGAGATTTAGAGAGTTGGAGGTTAAGTTTTAATTGGACTCCTATCGGGAGTATAAATACTTCTTGGTATATGTTTATTGGAATTAAATCTTCACTATTAAGTGATATTAAATATGAAAAACGAAGAGAACCAGACAAACGATTATAATTAGACTAATATCAATGAAAAAAATAATACACACAAAAAATGCTCCTTCAGCTATAGGCCCCTACAATCAAGCGGTTTTAAATAATAACATCTTGTACACCTCAGGGCAAATCGCAATTGATCCTAAAAATGGTACTTTAAAGACAAGCGATATAAGAGAGGAAACTAAGCAGGTCATGGAAAATTTAAAAGCCGTTCTAAATGAAGTTAGTATGGATTTTTCAAATGTTATAAAAGTCACTATTTTTATTAGTGATATGAACAATTATTCTAAGATAAACGAAATTTATGCATCCTACTTTGATGAAAAAAGTGCTCCTGCAAGAGAAACTGTTGAAGTTTCAAGATTACCAAAATCAGTTCATATAGAAATATCAATGATCGCTTCACTTTAGTTATTTACTGAATTGGATTTAAAATACGCTATTTTTTATCCAAGGGAACTATATTCTCCTCTGGAATTAAGTCTACTTCTAGTCCAAAAAGCTTCTCCATTAAATTTTTAATAGTGTCAAAATCTACTTGATAAGACACCCCTGCACCTTGTTCAAAAGTTTGGTCTTCTCCAATAAATTGTAACTCAGCTTGTCGATTAAAAAAATTAATTCGTAAACTTCCATCTTCATTTACTAACCATTGTACGTCAACATCACCAGCCACACGCGACTCATTAATTTTTCCAACAGGGATTCCAACTTTTCCGTTGACCACTATACGCTCGCTAATTTGAGATGAAAATTGAACTCCAAACTCATCTTGAGTCTCAATTTCTTTGGTATCAATACCCATATCATAATAAGGAGCAATATTAATAACAGCATCGTCGTCTGTTAATATTTGTGCTAATATCGCATTAACACCATCTGTTACCGTGCCAGATATTGCACTCTGTCCTGCAGTTTCACTAATAAATGAACCCGTAGTCAATAAAAACAATGCTTGTTTTTCTCTTTCTTCTTGTGTTTGTAACTTGTATTCTAACTCACTTCTAACAGTTGAGCTTACCTCTGGAAAATCAATATCAAATAGCAATTCTGGTTGTGAGATTTTATCTGTTAAATCTATATAAACGTCCACAGGTATTTTTCTATTAATAGTAGGATCATCTAACAATGCAGAAGGGTTTGCCTTACTTTTGTATATGGCTTTGAGATTTAAATCTGCATTACTTGCTAAACCGTTCCAAGTAATAGTTCCACCTTTTTCAACTTCAATTTCTTTACGTATAATTTTACCATATCTAAAATCATAAATTCCTTTATATACAATAAAGTCGCCCCACATATTAAATTTACCAAGGGTATTAATTTCGATGAGTAATGTTCCAGCTCCTCTGCCTCGTAAGGCAGATTTCGTTTCTTGATCGATTACTATTTCTATTTCAGCATTTTTATTTATATCTAAATCAAAGTTTAAGGTTAATCCTTTTAAATCGTCTGTAATGATTGTCTCTCCTCGAAGTTTTGCATCTTTTTCTTTTGGTGAAAGAAATTTTATAAATGAGTTATCTCCAATAGACTCGGTATCACTCAACGGAATTTTAAATTCAGTATTTTCTTCAGTGGTTGCTGCAACATCTATAACTAATTCATTTATAGGGCCGTAAATATGGGTGTTACCACTAATGAACGCTGTACCGTAGTACAATTGATTTTCGTCTTTTTGAGTATCTAAAGCAAGTAAATTATTAGAATCGACAGTTAAATCTAATTTCCAATTTCTAAAATTAGTGTGTGTAGCAAGTCCTGAAAGTGTTCCATTGGTGAGATACTTAGAATCAGTCATTGTAGTGTTTACTATTTCTAGTTTTTCTCTTGTAACTAGTAAGTCGGTGTCAGGGTCTAGGGAATAATCAATATTTAAATAGGGAACATTTAAACCACCATTAAGTATCTTAAAATCTCCAAAAATATTAGGTGAATTTAACTCACCGGATACTTTACCATTGCCAGATAAAAAGCCTCTTATATCACTGATTACAGTTCCGCCAAAAGGACTTATTGTAGTTAAATTAAACTTATTTAATGCTACATCTAAGTCTATTTTTGCCTTATCACTAGAAGCATCTATGTATCCTGTAGAGTTAATAGATTTAATATTATTATTGGTTAAAGTAGTAATTAAATCGTAACGAGTTAATTCATTATTTCCTTTAATATCAATAACCATATTACCTAGAAGTGTTTTGTTAAAGTCTATAGCGTCTATTGTGATATTAGAACTCGGATAATAAAGACCTTTTCTTTGTAATATATTTAGGTTACCGTTCACTATTCCTTTTAGATTTAAATTATCAATTTTAGGCACTAATTTTCCGAGATCTACACTATTAAAACTAACTTTCAAGTTCTTATAAGTACTATCATTAGTTGATCCAGCAAATCTTATAAATTCGCTGTTATTATTTAGAATTATAGAATCAAACTTTATATTATTTAAATCTTTATCAAAAATAATTTTATTGTTTTTATCATTTTTCTCATTTAAAAACCAAGTATTTCCATTGTAATTTACAGTTGATTTTTTAACTCCAACAACAGAATTGTTTTCTTTATCAATCGTGTGGTATAAAGACAACTTATATTGATCTTTGTTTTTTCCTCCCTTAAAATTGGAATTTACATAAAGAGTGTCATTTATAGTTTTATTAATGAAATTAAAATCTTTTATGTTGTAAAAACCATTATCAATTGTATCGATAGCGATATAAGTATTATAGAGTGGATTGTGATTGTTAACGTTAAATTTAACATTGCCCAAATAGTTTTTAAAAAGTATAATTTCTGGTGAATCAAAATCAAATTTTAATTTGGAATCATTTGAGAAAACGGTCCCTTTAATTCGTGTATTTTCACCGAATTGAAGATCAGGAATAAATATTTCAATAAGTTTATTGTAAATTTCAAAATCAAAATCTAAAAATTGATTTTTAGAAATTTTTAAAGGTTTAAAATTGGTATAAACACTACCTATACCATTAATAAATAGTGAAGGAATTTCTTCGATTAAAAATTCACCAACTATGGATCCCGTAATAATATCAGGGGAGTTTATTTTAATTATTCGTTTTAAATCTTCTCGATAGGATGTGATTTTAAAATCATTAAAATAAAAGTTGTCAATTTCATTTTGATAGAATGTTTCTTTAAATGAGATGGCCCCAAATAAAGTATTTAAATCATTTCCAATCATCTCCATATCAACTTTTCCGGCAAAAATGGATATACTATCTCTTTTTACAATATTTAATTGTTTTAATTCAGCAAATTCGATCTTTGCATTAAAATCAAACCTATTTAATTCTTCTGAAATATCAACCAACCCTTTAAACTCTAAGTTTAAATTAGGATCATCGATTACTAGCAAACCATCAAACAGGGGGTTTTTAAAATTTCCTGAAAGTGTTATGTTTTGATAGTTATAATTTTCAAAAATAAAAGAGTTAATTACCCCGCTAACTTTAGCATCTAGCGATTTCTTTGAAAAACCAATACCTTCAACTTCAAGAGTGGCGGTTATGGTCCCTAATCGTTCTGATTTGGCTAATCCTCCTAAATTAAAATCATTAAAATTGATTTCTCCAATATAGGATGCATTTTCAGTATTGTTTAAATTATTTATATTAATTTTTGTTTGAGCTGTACCTAGAGAACTGACTAAATTACTGGAGGAAGTTAAAGTGGACTGCGAAATGGTTGTGCTACCGACAAATTTTATATTGCCCAGATAATCTATTTCTTTTGGCAAAGCCCTTCCTAAAATAGTAGGCATAAAACGTGAAAGAGATTTATAATCCGCACTAATTGAATGATTGGTTGCATAAATAACGAAATCATTATTTTGTCTAAATAAATTTTTAAAATTATAATTTCCTCTAATTTTAATTTTGTTACAATCAATTAATCCATTTGAAAATTCAAAATCATTTAAGGTTCCATGAACGTCTCCATTTAAAGTGATCATTTGATTTTTACCAAATTCGTTAAAAAAAGTATTTAAATCGTTCGTGTTTATTTTGGTTTCAGTGAATTTAAAATCAAGGTTTGCCTTGTTCAAAAAATCAGAAATTTCACCTTTTTTATAATTAAATAAAAAATCACCTTTCAATAAAGACTCTTTGGTTTCTAATTTGAGTGAATTAAGCTTTATTGAATTTTGACTATAGGAAAAATTACTTTTTAAACTTTTAATTTCAAATCCTCTTTTTGCTAAAAGTGAAAGTTTTGTAATGGTTATATTTACTGCAGGACCTTTGATACTTAAATCATCTGTTTTGATAACTATTTTTGATAAATTAAAAATTTCTGAAGTATCTAAATTTTCATTAATAATTTTAACCTTACCGTTATTTAAATTTACGGCTCTGGCATTTAATTGAAACACATTTTCTTTTTTTGAAGTTTTAGAAACAAACTTATTTGCAAAAACTGAAACATTATCGTCTTGCTCGCCTTCATAAGTTTTTAGGTAAAATTTAGGTTCCTCTAATTTTATTGTGCCAAAATCTAAATTTCCCTGCACCAGATTGTTAATACTTAATATGTTGGTTACTAGCCTTTTTGAATAAATTAGCGTGTCTTGATAATGATCTTTTATATAAATATCTCTAACATCAAGTTCTCCTTTCCAGTTTAGCCCCAAACGGTTGATATGAATACCTGCATCAAACTTTTCATTAATTATATTTGTTAACTTATTTGCTAGATAAGTTTGAACAACCGAAGAGGAAAAAAAAATAATGATCAAGGCTGATAAAAGTAAAATTATCGCTAAAAGTCTTTTTATTATTTTTTTCAGTTTTTTGATACGCCTTAATGTTTTATTTTTACAAACAATAAATATGCCTTTTTAAAATTGACACCAACACACACATATATTTTAGGTATCGAATCTTCTTGTGATGATACTGCTGCAGCTGTAATTAAAAATGGCAGTATATTATCGAATGTTGTCGCTACACAAAGTATTCATAAAGAATACGGGGGTGTTGTTCCTGAACTTGCTTCAAGAGCACATCAACAAAATATCGTACCTGTTGTTCAACTTGCCTTACAAAAAGCAAATATCGACAAAAAACAATTAAATGCCATAGCCTTTACTAGAGGACCTGGATTAATGGGTTCATTGCTCGTTGGAACTTCTTTTGCTAAATCATTAGCAATGGGTTTAGAGGTGCCACTTATCGAGGTAAATCATATGCAAGCTCACATTTTAGCACATTTTATAAAAACTGATGAACAATCGATTCCTACCTTTCCCTTTTTAGCAATGACTATTAGTGGTGGACATACACAAATTGTAAAAGTGACCGATTATTTTCAGATGGAAGTAATTGGGCAAACTTTAGATGATGCTGTCGGAGAAGCTTTTGATAAAAGTGCAAAACTTCTAGGCCTACCCTATCCAGGAGGTCCTTTAATCGACCAATATGCTAGTTTGGGTAATCCTAAGGCTTTTCTTTTTCCAAAACCCAAAGTTGGACCATTAGATTTTAGTTTTAGTGGTTTAAAAACTGCTGTTTTATACTTTATAGAAAAAAAATCGAAAGACAATCCTGAATTTATAAAAGAAAATCTAAACGATATTTGTGCTAGCTTACAATTTACCATTGTCGATTACTTAATGGATAAAGTTAAAAATGCTGTAAAGCAAACAAAAATAAAAACAGTTGCAATTGGTGGCGGAGTCTCTGCAAATTCAGGAATACGTAAAGCACTCCAGGAAACTGAAAGTAATCTGGGATGGAAAGTACATATTCCAAAATTTGAATATTGTACGGACAATGCTGCTATGATTGCTATTGTCGGTGAGTTAAAATATCAACAAAAACTATTTACTAGCAATGCTGTTGTTGCTAAAGCTAGAATGAAATATTAAACAAATGCAACTGTTTTACAATGCTTCTATAGATACCAACACAAAAGAGTTTACTTTTGATAAAAGTGAAAGTAAGCATATTATAAAAGTTTTAAGAAAATCAGAAGGTGATCAATTATCGATTACTAACGGGAAAGGTGATTTTTTCGATATAATTATTTTAACAGCAAATCCAAAAAAATGTATTGGCAAAGTAATTAATATAAAATCTGTAAATCAATTACCTTATAACTTACATTTAGCGGTTGCTCCAACAAAACTAAATGATCGCTATGAGTGGTTTTTAGAGAAGGCTACAGAAATTGGAATTACAGAAATTACACCTATTATATGTGATCATAGTGAACGAAAGATCATAAATTTAGACCGTTTTGAAAAAAAAATACAAAGCGCTATGAAGCAATCGTTGAAGTCGTACTTGCCTAAATTAAATAAGGCCACAACATTCAAAAAGTTTTTGATATTACAAGAAAATAATACTCAACAGAAACTTATTGCACATTGTGAAGAAACTAGTAAAAAAACTCTTAAAAGCGTTTTGAAAAAAAGAGGAGATACTACCATACTTATTGGACCGGAAGGTGATTTTTCTAGCGGTGAAATCAATAAATCGCTTCGCATTGGTTTTACTCCTATATCATTAGGTAATAGTAGACTTCGAACCGAAACCGCAGCGGTAGTTGCCTGCCACAGTGTTGCTTTTATAAATGAATGATTTTTTGTCCAATTTAATATAATTGAAACTTCTATAGAAGTTGTATTTTTGAAACTATGCATTACAAAACCATATTTATTTTAATGTTTTTTATAAGCACCCAGTTACTCTCACAAGATATTGCCGTAATTCAGTATAACGGCGGTGGGGACTGGTATGCTAATCCAACAGCATTGCCTAACTTAATCAAATTTTGCAATGATAATATTAACACTACTATCAATAAAAAACCAAAAGTAGTAAGTCCAAGCAGTGTCAATTTATTTGATTACCCTTTTGTACATATGACTGGACACGGCAATGTATATTTTACCGATGACGATGCTAAAAATTTAAGAGACTATTTACTTAGTGGAGGGTTTTTACATATCGATGATAATTATGGGATGGATGAGTATCTAAGGAAAGAGCTCATAAAAGTATTTCCTGATAAAAAATTAGAAGAAATTTCTAAAAACCATCCGCTATTTAATAAACCTTTTCCTTTCCCAAGTGGGCTCCCAAAAATTCATGAACATAATAGAAACAGACCTCAAGCTTTTGCAATTTATGTTGAAGAAAGAATTGTTTTACTTTATACTTACGAAAGTGATTTAGGAGATGGTTGGGAAAACTCAGAAATTCATAATGACCCACAAGAAATACGGCTTAAAGCCCTACGAATGGGAGCTAATATTATCAACTATGCATTTTTGAATTGATGAATAAGCAATTATCTCATATGGAATCTAATCAAGCACAAAGAAAATTTCCATTGGCTCTAGTTGCAGATGGCCTGCAGAGTCCTGCTAATGTAGGTTCTTTGTTTAGAGTTTGTGAAGCTTTTGGAATTGAAAAAAATTATTTCTTTAATTCACGCATAAATTTTGATTCAGCCCGATTAAAAAAAACAGCTAGGAATACTCAAGATAATGTGCCATTTTCGGTAGAAGTGAATACCCTAGATAAAGTAAAAGAATTAAAAAAAAAGGGTTATACGATTGTTTCATTAGAAATTACAAATACAAGCCAATCGATCGAGTTACTCGAACCGATAGCTCCCTACAAAATAGCTTTAATCGTGTGCAATGAACAAGAGGGCATATCGGAGGATGTATTAAAATTTAGTGATATTTGCACACACATTCAAATGCTCGGAATTAACATTAGTATGAATGTAGTACAAGCATCCTCCATTGCATTAAATACTATTATTAATAAGTTTTATACTTCCAAAAAATGACATCAAAAGACATTACCAAAGGAATATTAAGAGCAATCGCCTACACGTTAGGAGTTTCATTATTACTTTTGTTTATTTTCAAAATTCAAGCTATTATATTATATATTATTATTGCTGCTGTTATTTCGCTAATTGGGTTGCCTATCGTTACTTTTTTGAAAAATAAGTTTAAGTTTAATAACACGATTGCTGTAGTTGTAACTATGATCGTTTTAATGGGCCTACTAACGAGTATCGTAGGCTTGTTTATTCCATTGGTAATGGAACAGGGTCATAATCTTTCTTTATTGAATATAACAGAATTACAAAGCAGTATGGAGAGTTTAAACCAGAAAATTATTAGTTATTTATCAAATAAGGATATTGATTTCGGGCAATCATTAATAAAAAATAGTATTTTTTCAAAAATTGACTATACCATAATCCCCAGTTTTTTAAATTCTGTTTTAAGTGGTTTTGGAAGTTTTAGTATCGCTCTTTTCTCTATTGTTTTTATATCATTTTTCTTATTAAAAGATAGTCAATTACTACAGCATGGAGTTTTAACTTTTGTAACAGATCGTAATGTTGAGGGAACTAAACGATCAATGAATAAAATTAAAGATCTTCTATCAAGATACTTTGTTGGACTCATTTTACAGATTACAATTCTTTTTATCATTTACACCATCGTCTTACTTATTTTTGGAGTGCATAACCCTATTGTGATTGCATTTTTATGTGCATTGTTAAACTTAATTCCCTACGTAGGCCCAATAATTAGCGCTTTTTTAATGACTTTTCTTACGATGACTAGTTTTATTGGAAGCGACTTTCAATCGGTGATCTTGCCAAAAACAATATATGTTTTGATTGGGTTTACGATTGGTCAACTTGTCGATAATTTTTTCAGTCAGCCTTTTATATTTTCAAAAAGTGTTAAATCGCATCCACTCGAAATTTTTCTTGTCATTATGATCGCAGGAGTCCTCTTTGGTATTATTGGTTTAATTGTAGCAATCCCTGTTTATACCGTTATAAAAGTTATTTTAAAGGAGTTTTTATCCGATAATCAAATTGTACAAAAATTAACTAAAGGCATATAGTATTTGTATCAATAAAAACATATTATCTCCAAAAATTCAGGAATTTATAATTACTAATAGTAAAAGTATTTCAGCGCTTGCTTTTTCCGGAAGTCCATTTTCTAGCGTAAAAATTAAAGATCTTATACAACAGATTGAAAGTAGGGATAAAGCAGCACATAAATTACCCACTTGGTTTCTAAATGATGCCATTTATTATCCGCCAAAACTAAATTTAGAACAGACTTCCTCAGAAATTACTGCAAAATATAAGTCAACTCTTGTAAAAGGAAACGTTATGGCTGATATAACTGGTGGGTTTGGAGTCGATAGCTTTTATTTTTCAAGACATTTTACTGCTGTTATTCATTACGAAATGGATGAGTGTTTATCGGCCATTGCCATGCATAATTTTAAACAACTAAAAAAAACAAATATTACATGTGTTGCTAAGAATGCTTTAAACGAAATAGCCAAACATTCGTATGATTTGATTTATATTGACCCTTCTCGTCGTCATGTAGATAAGGGAAAAGTTTTTCGTTTGATTGATTCTGAGCCCAATATTCCTAAAGAAATCAATCAACTCTTTGCGAGTACAGAACGTCTTCTAATAAAAACCTCTCCAATGTTGGATATTACTCAAGGAATTAAAGAGCTTAAAATGGTATCACAAATTCATGTTGTAGCGGTTAATAATGAAGTAAAAGAGCTGTTATGGTTACTTCAAAAGGATAACAACGAAGCCATAGAAATTAAAACAATTAATATTGATAAGCAGGAATCTCAAAAGTTTAGTTATCGGTTAAAAGATAGTTGTACACCTAAATTTTCATTGCCAGAAAAATATTTATATGTACCCAATGCTGCCATTATGAAAAGTGGTGCATTTAATTTAGTATCAGAACGTTATTCGATCAATAAATTACATCAAAACAGTCATTTATATACTTCTACTAATTTGAAAGAGTTTCCAGGAAGACGTTTTTTAATTAAACGTGTTTATAACTTCAATAAAAAGGAATTAAAAGAGTTAAAAACCATAAAAAAAGCCAATATAAGTACTCGAAATTTTCCAGAAAGTGTAGCCAACCTTAGAAAAAAATTAAAAATTACCGATGGCGGAGATTGTTATCTGTTTTTCACGACGGATTTAAACAATAATAAAATTGTTATCGACAGTACAAAAGCTTGAAAACAAACTTCCTACAAAATATAAAAAAAAAGCAGCCTTTTTGTTTGCGTTATTACAAATGTTAAAGTAGATTTGCATCCGCAATTTAGGGTGTTTATTCACTAAAAATTGGAGAGGTGCCAGAGTGGTCGATCGGGGCTCCCTGCTAAGGAGTTGTACTCTAACGGGTACCGGGGGTTCGAATCCCTTCCTCTCCGCATCAAAAAATAGAATTAAATTTCTAGATAACCTATTCGGGGTGTAGCGTAGCCCGGTTATCGCGCCACGTTTGGGACGTGGAGGCCGCAGGTTCGAATCCTGCCACCCCGACCAAAAAGCCTAATTGTATAATTAGGCTTTTTTTATTTTACGTTGAGTTTTAATAATCCTGTAATTTTTTTTTAATTTTTATTAATTAATTATTAATTTAGATTGCATCATAAATTTTTACTAATGAAACAACTTTGGAATTGGACTTTAATATTATTTATTTTTTTAAATTTTAATGACTTCATCCACGCTCAAGAAAATACTCCTAAAAAAGACTTAGACACCCTAACAAATACCGATACTCAAGATAAACACTCCTTACTAAAAGATCGTTTAAGTGTACAAGTTGGTTTATATAGTTCTAATAAAGGAATTAAAGTTTTAGTGAATGGTTCCTCTGAGAATGAAATTATTAACTTTAGCGAAAAGGCTAATTTTAACGAAAATGAATTGACACTTTTTTTAAATATCAATTGGAGATTTTCTCGAAAGTGGTCTTTAAGTGCTGACTATTTTGCTGTTGGAAACGGTATTAAAAGGACTATTGACGATCAAATTGAATGGAACGATCAACTATACAATGGCGGTGCTGGACTCGAACTAGGATTAGATTTAACAATGTTTCGCCTTTTGTTTGGAAGAATAATTTCAAAGGGGCAAAAGCACGAATTAGGTATGGGCCTTGGCGCACATGTTTTAGATGTAAAAACCTATATTGAAGGGTATGCTTACTTAAACAATAATGATACAGGAGAAAATGCCACTACTGAATTTAAACGAAACTCGGTGAGTGTAGTTGCTCCTCTACCCAACATAGGTGCTTGGTATTTTTATGCACCACATCCCAAATGGATACTTAAAACAAGAGTTGATTGGTTTGCCTTAACCATTGGCGAATATTCTGGCGGTTTATGGGGTTTAGGAGCTGGTTTAAATTACCAGTTTCATAAAAACATAGGAGTAGCAATTAACTATCGTTATTTTGACTTTACTGCAACAATTGATAAGTCCAATTGGGATGGTAAATTTAGTCTGATATTTCAAGGTCCTCTGCTTAGTATTAACGTAAATATTTAATTTAAAAAACAATCCTTTTTTAATATAATTTGTATATTCGCAGCCGCAAAAGAAACCATTTTGTAAACTAAAATGGGCTCGTAGCTCAGCTGGATAGAGCACCTCCCTTCTAAGGAGGCGGTCATAGGTTCGAATCCTATCGGGCTCACATCAACCCTTCGTATCGCTACGAGGGGTTTTTGCTTATTAACCCCTACTCCTATTGGGTTTTGTTTGTCGATATACTCTTTTTTTTTTGTTAAAATCAAATGTAAAACAATCATTTCTAAATTGATTTTACAAAACCTTTCAACGACGACAAAGTACTTTTTAACAACAGTAAAACGTCATACAGCTACATTTTAATCGTTTTTTTCTTGTTTTATTAAATAAACTTATATACTTTTGTCCCGTAACAAATAATACCATATTAAAATAATAATGAAAAATCTACTTTATTTAATTTTAAGTTTACCAAAACTAGTAAGAGCTTTTTTCTTATATCACTTAAAGCTAAATAACTCTAATGGTATAGAATTAAATTAAATTAATGAAAATTTATAAACTAACGCATCCAATAGTGATTGACAGGCTTTACAAAGAGGGTAAACTTTCCCTAAATGAAGCTGGTCAATTAATTGATAACTGGTTAAAATCAACAAAAGAAGAAAAAGAACCTTTATTGAATATCAATTAAAAGCTAAAAAAAAGAAATGAAAAGATCAGCAATCGAGTTTAACAAATTGATGTCTCAAAATGAAATCATAGCTTCAGTACGACAATTTATGGATGAAGATGAAAGATTAAAGGAACGAAAGGATTGGAGTAATTTGAAACTATTCAACCATTTAAACGATTCTATTATCATTTATAAAAAATTAAAAAAAGAATTAGGTGATTTGGATAAAACTAGCAATGAGCTTACTAATTTAACAAGAGAAAAACAAGTGATTGAATGTGACTATTACATTGCTTTATGCGAAGAAGAATTGCAAGATTTCATGAATAAAACAAAAACTTTAAAAATGTGTTAATATTATAATTGTTTGTTTTGAAAGTTGAAAAGCATCCTCATTTTTGGGTGTTTTTTTTTTTAATAAATAAAACTGATTGTACA
>Ga0209092_10001089_pt1 | contig 27260 bp, 32 predicted proteins | sample FraStrMetagenome_FD_187446 | JGI IMG/M metagenome (GOLD analysis project Ga0209092, IMG submission 187446) | Marine eukaryotic phytoplankton communities from Arctic Ocean - Fram Strait ARC3M Metagenome (SPAdes) (version 2) | ecosystem: Environmental > Aquatic > Marine > Oceanic | place: Fram...
AGCTTCTCTTCAACACGAGCCACGTTAGTCAGCACCTCGGTCAGTTTGTCTATCTTCAGTTCAAGACGATCAAAACGTCGGTTTGTTTCTGGGTCGGTCATTTGCGCATTCCCATTAGTTTTGATGCACCCTTGATCCCAAAGGAACTCGAGATCGCAATAAATAGTAAGTACTGATACCACTCTGGTAGATCGTTCAGCGTCGAGAATGCTTGCCGCACACGATCTACAACTGTCATGTCGTTAGCTATGATTGCGTAGCCAACCATGAATATTGGTACAGCTAATATTATAGTCCAAAACTCATCTTTCCACGAGCTGCCAGAAGCGTCTGCCATCTTCGCTTCCCAGTCTGCATCGTTCTGAATAACGTTCATTTTGGCTTCGTGCTTAGCCTGCTTCTCAGCAGCCTTGTTAGCCAAAAACGTTTTGCCGATATCGGCCACAGGGCCTAGTAGTGCTGTAAATATGCTCATAAATTTCTCCTAAAGTACTAGACTGTATCCAGGGATTATCCGAGCAGGCACTACGTCCCAGCCTTTACCGCTGTAGAGGCCTAACGCTATATCGTCGACAAGGAATCCGTATGTGGGGCCAAAGATAGGCGATAACGCTTTGGCGGTTTGTCCAATTGGGCCAAGCCCTTGCGACTCGCCCCATTCAGCGCTTTTACCAATCATGCCGAATATGGCCATTGGCCCAGCTAAACCGCCCCTGTCAAATAGCTCACCCATGTAAGTCATAATATCCATTCTGTCAGAACGGAAATAACGAGCGTTCGCTTCTACACCAGGGAGTACGCCTGCAATACCTGCTTTTGCAATTTCTCGTAATTCCAAAGACAGTGCGGCAAGCGGCATAAACGCTGCGGCAGTAAGGAGCCCCATCATCCCGACGCTGCTAAGTTTCGCGAGCGTGGTGTCACCCTCTGCTAACCGCATCTGCATTTCGCGTTTAATGCCGCCTAGGATTACTTTACCGAACGAGAATAGGTATGACTTTAGCGCCCAGATAAGCTGATACTTCGGGTCGTTACCCCAGCTAGTACGCTCAGCTGCATTCGGCTTCAACATAGAGTTATCTACAAAGCGTTGCATAGCGCCCATCACCGCTTTTCCGTCTTCACCCTCGAAGGTGTAGTGAGCACCATCGACTTGACGGTTGTGCCATGACTTTACTTGCTCAGCCGTTACGCCGTGATCCTTTAAGTACCGCTCTGACCTATCTATCTGAGTTTCTGGGTTAGCATGAGTAGTCAAAAACTCTACGCTCATTACAGACGCAAACTCTCTGGTGTAGCGGGTAAAGTAATCCAAGCCGATCTTCGAAAAGAACGCGTCAGAGTATTTACGTACTCTAGGGTCTAAGTATTCAGCATCTGCTTCAGTAAGCCCGAGATTACCCATCACTGTGCTGTGAGTTACACCAAGTGTTCTAGCGAGTTGGATAGCTTGCTCGGGATTCTGGACACGCGAGAGTATGGCGTTCTTAGCCATGCCAAAACCGTTAAACTCTTTAGTGTTGACGATAGCGCCACCAAACTCTGGGATAGACCCAATAGTAGCTAGCGGCAACAACGTAACCCAGTTGAACAGTTGCATCCAAGACATAGCTTTAGAAAGCCTTGGGTTTAGTGGCTTATCTGTGTAACCGAGGTATCGCTCTAGGGTGGTGACCGCTTCTTTGCGCTTCGCTTCAGGTAACTTAGCCAACTCAGGCGCAAGCATGTCGTTGCCGTCTGCGTCGTGGGTATTACGTTTCCATTCAGAACGTGTAATTACGTGCCGTATGTACTTCATCAATGCCACTTCTGGCTTTTCAATGAACGGCTTCAACTCACTGTGCGGTATGTTTTCTGTCAGTACTCGCGCTTTTTCAACGACGCTCTGTGGGTTTTGAGCGTCAAAGGTAATCTCATTGTCATTTACGATACTTTGCTGTCTTGCGACAAGACCGCTTACCGCTTGGCGAATGGTCTCCTCGTTGGCAAGTGGGTTGTACTTAATGACAAGCTCAGTAAACGTAATTTCAGGGCTGGCTAATCTAAGCCGTTCCCGCATACGGAGCTCCGTCATTACACCTTTTTCTACACGGGTCATTTCCTCAAAAGGTTTTTCCGTTCTGAAATCTTGTTTCAGAAAGCTATCAATCTCTTCGTCCGTAAGTTCTTTAATCGTCTTAAGATCTTGAATATCAATAAAACCGTTCGGGTCAACGCCGTCTTTCAAAAACCCAGCCTCTGGAGGCATACTCATCTCAGAGTACTGGTGCGTTGTATCTGTAGCATCAACGAACATCCGACGGGTTTCGTTGTTAAAAATAGCCGCCAAGTCTAACGCCACGGGGAAATAGTCATCCCGCTTGGCTATCTCATTGCCTGGGGTTTTGGCGATGTAGTCGTCGTAAAATTTGTTTAGCCAGTCTCTAATCTCACGAGCCTTGCCGTCCAATGCCTCAGTCTTCTTGTCTTGGTCTGCCGCAAGCTCAAATGCATCTTGGATTTCTTTAGATTCCCAGTTTGTACCGAGAATCTTTTCGAGTTGGTCATACACTTGTCCGCGTACATGGTCTTTCGACTTGAGGTAACCAAACTGGTTGTTGGCCCGAGATTTAGCATTCGAACGCGCGTACATCATGTCGGCTATTACTGGGCTAATACCGCGAAGAATGTTGTCCTCCGGTAGCACCATTTTAAACATCGTGTGGCCAGCAGCGGTGCCATCGATATGATCTTTAAAGTTGCGAAGCATTGAGTTAACGCTTTGCTGAGCATCGGGGTTCTTTGTAATCGACTCTTCCATCGCCCGAACAAGCGATTTTTTGCTGTAAGCCACTTCTCTTGACGCCTTGCCAGCCACTTGTCGCAAATGCGCTCGTTCTTTAATGATGGTGTTTTCTATGTAGTCATCAAAGCTCTTTGAGTAGGAGTCTTTACCAAATCGGCGTTTGAACTCCGCGCTTAGCGAGTCCCACATAGCTTTTAGCTTCTCAGCTATCTTCGCAAAGGTTCTGCCGACAACACCGTTGGGCTGCTTCTGATCTCTGATGTATATGTTCTTAGCTGTGATTGCAGTCTGATCCGCAAACCATTCTTCGAACCCGTGTTCAGTTTGATACTGTGCAGGTGCATCTGGAGCCGTGCGCGCTTTCTCAAAGTCACGTTCAAGCCTCTTTCTCAAAGCAGGGTTAGCTAGTGTGCCTTCAATCTCTTCATTAAACAGAACATGCCCCAGCGCTTCGTGGGCAGAAATTAAAGCAGTTTGTAAGTCATTAGCTACACTAATATCATCAATCAAAGCAACGTGAGCATTGGTGAAACCGATATACTCCCCGCGTTTATCGTTGTTGCTCGCTAACTCAGCTGCAACGTTCGTGATCATAGCGGCGACTTGCGGATCGTTAAACTGCTCTGCAATTTTTGCAGGAGTAAGTTTTTTAAGTTGCGAAAGACCAATAACGATTACCGGCTTCTTTGGCTTAATCTTGGCAATGGTTTTGGTTACAAATTCGGTCGATATCGTACCCAAGCTACCAAAGGGGTATTCAGCGCCACGATAAGTCTGACGGCCGTAAGTTTGTTTAGTCTTCCCGCCCAAGCTGCGATCAACGTCGCGCCGTGGGTTCATCTCCAGATTTAATCGTGTCTTTGGCAGGTCTGGGTCAGCAGCATCAAAACCGTCTTTGTTGTAGTTCGCCGTGCTCATGCCTGCTACTTCGTCGCCAAGACCTTGCTCCGTGTCTCGGTTAGCGCCTTCGTTTACGACAGGGTCTTTGACAGTGACGTTATCGAAGCCTTCTGTGTCGCGCAGCCTAGTTGCGTAAGCATCAGCTTCTTCTGCGCTGTAGAAGTACTCTTCTACGTTTTCTACTTCAGTAAATTGATCGCGTGCTAAAGCCTCATCAACAGCTTTTGCTCTGGTGGTTTGAGTCTGTTTAGCTGTGATTATCTGCTCAACTCTGGCTTGGCTAGCGGGCTGAGGTGCTCCCGCTAAGTTGGAACCGAGTTCGGAAGGCTGCGGGTCACGCTCGCGAAGCGTCGGAGCGTTTACGGCATCACCGCGCGATACACGTCGCGTTGCAGTCACAACGAAAGCGCTGTTCTTAGGCGTGAGACGCAATTCCGGTTTGAAACCATCTCGCTCGAGGCGAGCAACCTCTTTCTTTGCAGTCTCGAGTGTAAGTAGCTTACCGTCAGGACGGTTGTTTTCGCGGCGGACAGAATACTGCTCTCCGAACGAATCCGTGAATTCTACACTGACGAAATTATCTGACTTACGATCCGTGACAACTGTGTTTCTAACCCGAGCACCACTGGCGGTCTGTTCTACGGTTGTCTCAACGCGCGAGTCTCCCATCTGGCCTCTAGCGCCTAGCACATCACGGAGCTGTACATCGGCACCGTCTGCTCTTGCCGCCACAACGTCGCCTATTGGGCCTAACAAGTCTTGGCTAGTGATATCAAAGATCGACTTGCCTTGTATGCGTATGTCGACAGTAGGCTTACCTTCATCCGCCAGCTTAACGTTTAGCTCTGTTATCTCAGTAATAAACTCGGGCAGACCCTGTCTCGCCATTTCGGCTAACTTGTCGCCCTGATAAGTACTGTTACCACGCTGTCGAACCAACTCTCGGCCAGCGTCTGTCAGATTAACTAGGTTGATTTCTTTTGGCTCAAGACCAGCCTCGATGAGTTCAACGCCTGATCCAGACGCAAACTGACTGCGTTTAGCGCCGCGTAGCGTCTTCAGAACAAACTGATCATCGAGAGCGTCGGGGTCTTTAATGAACGACGTTTTCTCGAGCACGTAGCCTTTTTCAGTAGCTACAATCTTAAAGTCAGACTGCGGGTCGCCCTCGGCAGTGACATCTGCCATCTTCGCTTCGGCGGCTCGTCTCAAGAACGATTCAGTCATATGAGCGTAGAAGGGGTCGCTCCAATCTTTCTTACCGAACGCTTCTTCAAACTGGGCTCGAGACGCTTCGGTATTCTTAAAAGTTTTCTTCGGGTCTTTCTTTCGCGAGTAGCCTTTGGTCTCAATTGTTTCGACATTCTCTTGGAAGCCCTGACCCTGGAAGTAGTCTTGTACTTCTTCCATCGTCGCTTCTTCATCGCGAGTATCTGTTCTTGCTAGCTCTTGCTTCTCTGCGTATAGCACGCCAAGGATTTCGTCTTTACGCGCGTTGTCGCCTTCGCGGTACTGCTTCTCAAGGGCTACAAGACGGGCGTTGTCAGGATCTTCTGCAACTAGTGCGGTTAGGTTCTCACCAACCGAAGCTCGGAACTCTTCGCGTTTCGGCTCAAGGTCTGGTTTCTGTGGGCGAGTAGACTTAGGCTCGCTGACAGGAGTAGGTGCGGGTTGCCGGTTAGTTGGACCACCAAGGTTCAACTGTTTCTGAGAAAAACCCTCTGCATCAGTAGGAGTAAAAGTCTCCATCGACCGTTGCGTTGGCTCGTCGTCTTGCTCGTTGCCGTAGTACTCGTTGTACGCGTCTTCAAGGCTCTGCTCGGTTGGCCCCTTAACAGCTGTGAAGTAAGGGGTTTCAGGGTCTGCAAGTGCGTTAACTAAGTCGTCGAGTAAATCGTTGGCACCAAAATTGTCTGGTCGACCCTGCGGAGCGTCGTTGTAGTAACCCAATTCACGCAGCGCTGTGACCATGTCATCAAGCTGTAAACCGCCTTCCTTTCGAAAGACAGAGCGTCCTTTTACTCGAGCGGTCTTGAATGCTTCTGTAATTTGAGACCCGTCTCGCTCAACTGAGCTGCGAGATATACCCCCAGCAGCGACGATTGCCGCTAGTAGCCCATCTTCTGGGTCAGCGGAAAAGTTCTTTTTAGCCTGCGCCTGACGTTTCTTTCTCTGTGCCGCTTTACGCTGGACCTCTGCCTCTTCTAGCTGTTTACGGTAAGCAGCTGCTCTTTCAGTACGGTCTGCTTCCCACGCGGCTTTCTCTTCGGGGGTGCGCTCGGGCTGAAGGTTCTCAGGCGCAAACAGGTCATCTGATCTTTCTTCGCTCTGCATACGACTTTTTAGTAAGTCAGCACGTTCTTTTTGTAGAGCCTCCATATACTCTCGCGGAGGATTAACTACATAACTGCCATCGGCTAGCTGCGAGTCGCTCCACGTAATGTTTTGACCGTCTTCGGTCCTACCTAGATATTGGGTATTTCCATTATCGTCTTTCTTAACCTTTATGATGGTAACTTCGTCTGGCGTAATTTCGCGCTCAGTGAGAATAGACCCATCACCAGCTTCTACCGCAGATCTTGCGCCAGACCCACCTTTCAATACGGTTACAACTTGTCCTTCAGCAAACTCTGATTGGGGCGCTTGTGCACCTTGAGCTTCTTCTTCATCAATCTTGTCGTTTTGCCGACGCTCGATTGCGTCTTCCCAGAGCTTTCTGGACTTCTCAAATATCGGAGCTGCTTTCTCAGCGGCAGCGCCTCTGTTCTGGTAAAGAGTGGATACAGCGCCGCCAGCACCACCAGCGAAACCACCAACGACCGCGCCTGCGAAGAAAGACTCCATACGGCGGAGGTTTCGCTCTTCTTGCGAGTAGTCAGGGTCGTAGCTGAGTCTATTTTGTATAGCAATTTCAGTTTGCGCGTATTCTGAAACGCCCTCTAGGCCAGCGCCTCTCCCAATTTTTTGACCTATGTTGCTAGCTAATTGACCGAAAACTGATCCTTCGCCAGTCGATCGTGAAGCCGCGCTCTTCCCGAGGAGTTTTAAGAACGCAACTTCTGTACCTACACCAATAGCCGCTTGAGGCACGGCTACTAAAGCAGACTGTAAAGCTGTCTCAAGATCTCTGTTTTGCCCAGCACCTAGGGCTTCAGAGAAATTCTCACCCGCTAGTGATGGGTATTCACCTGCGGCAAGACCCGCGTAGCTACCAAACTTAGCGCCTTTTCTGGTCGCTGCTTTCTTGGTTAGATCGTAAGCCGCCTGAGCCAGTTCAAGATCGCGTGGGTTAGCTGAACCATCTAAAACTTTTTGGGTGGCGTCATCTATTAGTCTTTTAGCTGCTTTCTTGGAGCCAGTTCTAGCAAGCGCTCCACCAGCCGCGCCCAATACGCCACCTGTGGCTAGCGTGCCGATGCTGTAAAGAAGAGAGGGTAAGCCTTGACCGCCAGCTTTTGCGATCTGAGTAAATGCGCCACCAACGGTAGGTTCTTCGAGAAACTCGCCGAACTCCTCAACGCCTGCTAATGCTGCCCGACCAGTTGCGTTTGCGAATTCAGCTTCTGCAATATTCTTTTCCGCAAATTCGTCTGCGCCTACAGCCGTGCCAAGTAGGGCTTGGAAGTAGTCGATTGACGCGCCCATGCCTTCGGTGCCAGCAATGAGCCCGCCGCTAAAAGCGTTACCCATGCTGTTGTCGGCTTCAAGCTCTATGGGCTGGTCTTCGTCAACTGAAGACCCATCTAAGTTGCTCGCGTAAAACTGCTCGAGAAGTTCATCCACTATGAAGAGCTTCCGTATCTTTTGGTGTTTTCTTTAGCTGCTTTCAACAAGAAGTTGCCCGCTACTGAGTTAGCGCTTAAGACGTCTCTAACACTGAACGCTTCGCTAGCAGGCTCGTACTGCCACTGACCATTAACTAGCGTTGGCTGGGTTATGTACGTGATTTGACCTTTTGCCTCATTGTATATAACCCTACTCAGGAACTGATCGCTCGCTCCAACGTTATCCTCGGCATCAGGTCTGACGAAAGAAGCTATGGTCTCCCATACACCGCCCTTATCTTTGGACGCTTCACCAGCAGCAATCTGACTGAAAACCATATTCGCCGACTTCATCAGCATCTTGTGCTGTTCGGGGTAATCCTTAGCGTTAAAAACTGACAGCTTGTTCCAGAAAGTGTTCAGTACTCCGCTTTGCAAAACCGTGTCTGATCGCTCGCCAAGGTTGCCAAGCTCGTCATTACCCATAATCTCAGCGACGCCGTTTACTAGATCGTCTGCGTACCCAATAGCGGTTTTATCCTGGTCGGCTTCGAATTTTTTTAATTGTAAGGCGAGCGTCTTGTTAGCTGCTTCGCGTCTCTGCTGGATAGCAGCGAAGTCTTTTGGACCTATAGCCTGACCGTAAGGAGACACAAGCCCGAGCACTTGCTGTCGAAGAGCCGCCGCTTCTGTGCCCATACCTGCGTTAGATCCAGCAGCACCACTGTTGACTGTAGAGGCAAGTGCCGCAAGAGCGAGTGCGCGGTCTTTGTTATTCAAACGACGCATGTCTTCAAGCGTTTGTATGCCTTCGGCTTGCAGTTTCTCTGCAACTTGTTGGCGAGCCTGCGGAGAAAGATTCACCTCGCCTGAGATGATCATGTCAGCTAACTCGTCGTTAGTTTTACCTTCAGATACTTTGGCAAAGTCGTCGAACTGCTGTTGAACCGCATTATTCGAAGAGGTGATCTTCGGTTCAACCGTCTCTTCCTCTACTTTAGGCTTTATTGAATCTTCAATCTCAGCTTTTTCAGCCTCGAGTTTCTGCCTATTCGCGTCTGTGATATTCCTTTTTAACTGAGCATCAATAGCGGTTACGCGCCGTTGCTGGTTCTTAGTTAATTCTGGCCCTGGCTCTGGAGCCAATTCAGGATTATCTCTCGCGACTAAGGCGCTAAAACGCTTTTTGGTTTCTTCCAAGCGTTTGTTTATTTTCTGATATTCGGGTTCACTTCTAGTGTTGGCCAGTGCTTCCTTGTCTGCTTGTATCTGCCGATTCAGATTAGTGTAAATAGAGGGTGTGCCCGTCACTTTATTTCCGGACAGCTCTCTCAGCTCTTCTTTCGAGTAGTCGATATCAGGATCAAAATTCTTTATGTCCATTACGACGGGACTAGGTTTTTCGGGAGGGGCAGGGTCCGCCGTAGGCTTACCGCCCATCTGGGCAAATACCTTACCAGCGTACTCTTTAGTCTCTTTACCCCCAGGCATTTTGTCTGGGTCAGCACCAGCAGCTATCCAGTCGTCTGTAGCCCCTGGACCCTGATTATATGCGGCTAAAGCATACTCAACGTTACCGTTGTACTTCTTGAGCATCGCATCGAGATACTCTCGGCCAACTCTGCGGTTCTCTGCTTCACTATCATCTTTAACGCCCTCGATCCCATAACCTGGGTTCTTGGCAGTAGCAGGCATCAACTGCATTACGCCCTGAGCGCCAGCTGGGCTGACTGCACTATGATCGCCACCGCTTTCAACTTGCTCGACGGCGTTGTACAGCGCTTCGTTGCCCTTGAGCATTTTTCCGTCGTTGGGCTTTTGTGCCTGTGCCTGTGCTTGGCGGAGTGCTACTTGTTCGTTCTGCGCATCTGTTAGATCAACGCCGGTTTGTTTTGGTGGTGTGAGCGGCTCAAGGCCTTGATCTTTAGCCATCTCGTTAACGACTTCGAGCTTTTCTTCGGGGGTGTCAGCGGCGGCAACAACGCCCATAGCTCGCGTTTTAGCTGCCCCTTTGGGGAATCCATTCAAGACTTTGCCAGTGAGTATGCGCAAGTCTCTTTGAGCCTGTATTTCCTCAGCATTTGCACCAGCGTTTGCAGCGATTAGGTTCTCAGTCGCCCCCATAACAGAGACGCCTATCTCGTTCTGGTAGGCCATAACGGTTGAGTCCCAGGCCGTGTTCACTGTATCCAAGATCTTACCGTCGGGGATGAATATGGCGGGATCTTCTGGATCCTTAGTACCGTTCTGAGTCTTAACTCCAGGCGAACCGTCGTTGTTGGTTACATCTATTAGGTATCCACCATTAACGTTGTCGCGCGTAAGTCCTGTAACCTGCGAATCGTCATCAACAATGTCTGACTCATTAAGCATTTTGATGGCAAGGTCTACGCCATTTTTATCGCCATTTTTTAGCGCTTCCGCAAAACCCGCGCCCAGTCCAAGTCGATCGCCGTCTAAGAAGTTACCAGCGCTGGCTCCTTTGTAAAGTTCGTTTGTAATCTTGACTTGATTCTCTTGCGCTCGTTTCTCTTGGTCGAGCAACAAATTGTCGCGGTAAAGATCATTGCGATCTCTGGATGTCCGCGCGGAAGCGGCTTGTTGACCGCTTGCAAATAAACCCTCAAAAAAACTCATAGCTACCTCTAAACTCTTCTGAACTCAACGTCGACCTTGTTGTAGTCAACCATGTTGTAACCTACGCTCCGCTCGACAACTGCCCACGGAACTTCGTCTGCCATTACGCCTTGGTAGCGCTCATCTGAGCCTTTGTAACTAAACTCATAAATATTAATGCCATTGTCGGAAACGCCGATTTGCTCGATGTTCTCTTTCATGCGCCGGTCGCTCGAGAATATTGCGTACGCGATAATTGCGCTTGAGGCTATATTCCCAACGGTAGCCATCGTCTGTGCTTTTGCAGACGCTTTTGCTTGGGTGTAGGCGTTAGCTCGGGATTGAGCATCAGACGCAGCTGAGCCAAGTTGACTCTGGGAAGATCGATTAACACCTTGCCCGATATTAATTAAGTCCGACTTTAGCGCAGTATTCGCTTCTTGCTGTGCAATACGGGCGTCTCCAACTGCTTGTATTGAACCAAGAGTTGTTCCTCTATCAAGAGCCCGTTCTTGTTGCTGAAGCTGGGCTGGAGTCAATGCAGCTCCGTAACGTGAGGCGTTACGTTCTGATACGGCTGACATGAGACCAGCCGCTCGTCCACTATCTTCTTTAGCGGCGTCGATAAGACTCGTATCATTCTTAGCCTTTTCAAGTAGTCCATCTTCAAAAGAACCATACTTTTCCTTGAAATTTAGGTACTCGTCACGAGTGATGTTTGAGTAAGTCTGTCTTGGGTCGCTTACGTAGGGTAACGCGTTAGGGTTGGGGTTGTACCCGTACCCGTACCCTGAAGTTGCACCTATTCTCATCAGTATCTCCCCAAGCGGTTACCATTTGCCATACCAGTCACGAAGTTATAGCCGAAAGACCCTTTGGTTGCGGGTGTTTCCATAACTGTCCCAACCCCTTTCTTGTTGGTAAAAGTAGCGGCCTGTGGCGCTTCACCAAACATGCCTTTCTCTGCGCCCAACTGAAGTGCGGCCCCAGCAACTTGACCGATGGCTTTGGTTCTAGCCGCGCGTACATCTTGTTTACCTTTAGCTCTTGTTAAGGCATCGGAAGTCGCAAGTCTGGAGGCTTTAGCCATACCTGTCTGAGCGTCAGCTTGCTGGCCTCTGGCAGTACCTAATACGTTTGCGCCTAGTTTGTCTTGGATATCTTTGCCTGACTGGTTAGCTACGCCCATCTGACCCTGCAAAGCCTGTGACATCTCAGACGATTTGTTATTCGCTTGCGTATCTTCGTAGTTAGTATCAGAAGTTAGAGCCTGCATAGTGTCTGCGTTTGCTCTACCTCGAAGCGTATTTGTCGGATCTTCAGTCTTAGACTGATCGCGCATCTCTTCGAGCAGGGGGGAGTATTTTTGCTTGAAGCTGTTGTACTCAGCCAAAGCTACGCTAGCAGACGTTTTCTCGTCTGCTGACGGTTCGTATTCTTGTTTCTTAGGATTTGAACCAAATATAAAACTCATTAAATTTCTCTCGTATAGGTTGCAGATTGCCTCTCCCAACCGTCAGACAACATACTTCGTTCTAAGTCTGATACGTTTGTTCGAGCCTCAATCCTTTTAAAGCCCATCTCCTTGGCTGTCTCGGCGAAAAAAGGCACGTACTTCTCAATTACCGTTTTTTGACCGCGTTTCTTCACCCACACTAGCCAGAAAAAGAATATGTGCTCGCCTGAGTATTCATCTTTCTCTGCTGTGCTTATTAAAAACCCCTCTGGGAATACCCAAAGAAAAGCCTCTTCGTTTAAGCACGCTGCGTAGACGTCTTCAGCCCTATATGTCAGCTTAGGTTGCTCTCGTAAAATCTCTTCAACGCCTTGCTTTACCCAATCCCATTCTTTGCGGATTGATGCTAGCGTTGGTTTAACCGCCGCTGCCGTACCTGCGTCTTGTTCGCCACGCTCGTGTGACACCACCATAATTCACCTTCCTAGCTACGCCTTCGTCCGCATGACGGGCTTTTCTTTCTGCGTTAGTGATCCCTTCGGCGAAGAGTGCGCCGTAAATCTGCGCTCCGGTTAGATCGGTCCAAGCCTGACCTGGGGTACGTAACAACCGAAACAAAGTGCCGTTAATAATGCTGTCGCGGTACTCTGCAATTAGATCTGAGTCGCAGGATGCAGATGTCGCCGTAGGCTTCAACTGGGCTCTAATTACTGTACTAGAGACCATAGTCGCTGAAGGTGTCGGCACTAGCCAAACCAGTCTTTGACCTTGCTTGACATAATATTCTGGCGAGCCCGTGTTCTCTGATTTGCGCCAGTCTGGTTTTCTTTGATCTAGCAGTTCGGGAGACACGGCTTCTAGGTTCTTACCATCAAACACTGTGTTCATGATCTTATGAACCACGGTGTCGCTAGGCGGCTCTAAGTCGTATTCGTAAATACCACTAACAGTTGTTAGAGGGTCTAGTTCCGCTTGATAAATACCGGTCTTCTCGCAGAACTCAATAACTGCTGATCGAATGTTTCTCTCAATCAAGCTATCGGGACAGGCGGGCACGACGGGTAAAATGTCTGGGAACAGTGTTTCGTAGCTGACCTTAGCCATAAACTAATTTCCTACGCCATCACTGGAGCGTTTGGGCGGTTTTCAGGGTTCGGGGTAGTCACCATATCTATTTGTGCTTTGCCCGTTACCGACGTAGTGAATATCTGATAATGGCTAGCAGCACGTTGTTGGTTACCAGAGTACTCAGCGTCCTTCATGTAAGCCATGTAGAGCACATAGTTCATAACTGCGTTAGCGAATATGTCTGGCAAACCCAGATTGTCACTAGCTGTAACAGTGGTTGGGTTTGTTGAGTAGATAACCTCGATGTAAGCGTTTCCACTAACACCTGGGTATACATAGAAGTTACGGGGGTTAGCCTCGTCATACATATAATGCTTAACAATGTTTGTATGAGCAGCATCACCAGTTACGGTAGGGTCATGCCAGTCGGGACTCTGAGTATCCAAGATGTCACGGCCTACTAACCTAATTGATCGTTTGCCTGTGCCGCTGTTAGCAGCTGACATGTTGCGTACAACTTTGAGCAGTCTATTACCGGTGCTGGGGATATCTTGTTTTGTACCTGCAGCGAGCGTGATCGTTGCATTAACGGCACTAGCATCGGGTTTTAGTAGGGCTATTTCTCGTTGGGCGTCATTTACCCACAATACAAGCTCTGAAGTTGCAGGCCAGCGAACGCCGGTCGTGTCTTGCAGTACGGTTTGTACTCGGTCGATGACGCTCTGTACTGTTACTGCCATGCTGTATACCTATGAGTTAAGTGCTAATTCCCAAGCTGCTTCTCGCTCATCAGTTCGTACCGTGCGACCTAGCATCTTGTTAACGACGGCTGCTTTGGGGGTGCCATCGGTTTTAAATGAGTTGGGGTCAGCTTCTTCGATCAGCTTTTGAAGGGCTTCAACTAATTCAGCGTCAGTCTGTACAGGATCCTGTACAACTACCTCTTCAAACTCAGCGATCTCAGCTGTTTCCTCTTCGACATACTTGTCGTTGTATTCTTTTGCGCCCATCTGAATGGCTAACAAGCCAATTTCTTCGGCGATTTCTCTTGGTACGCCTGCTTCAAACAAAACAGCTGTGCCACCCATAGTGGTGACTCGCAAATCTTCACTACATACAATCTTCATGATTAGGTCCTATATAAAAGAAACCTCTCCCCCCGAAGGAGGAGAGGGTTTAATCTTACTTACTGGGCAGTATCTAGAGCGATGATGCCGAAGTCCTGTACAGAGCCACTGATGTCGCTGTTGTACTTAGGCTTACGGAGACCGAAGATCTTGCCTACGCTGATACCAGACTGATTGCCATAGTCGAAAGTATCTTCAACCATTTCAGGCAGACCGATGTCAGCCATTGCCAGGGCCTGAGCACCACAGAACAGAGCGCGTCCACCAACTACGTCGGCGTCAGCACCCCACTTGTAGCCAGCTGCGCCAGCGTTAGAGGAAGTACCAGTAGTAGCGCCAGAAGTGTTAAACACATGGCGGAACTCATGGATCATTACACCGTCAACCATCAACGAAGCAGAACCAGAGAACAGGCTGTTGCCAGTTCCTCGAACGCCAGCGTTACGGACGTTAGCTAGGAAGTCAGAATCTAACTTCAGAGCAGCCATCTGCTGAGGGGTAACAAACATGTGGAAAGTTTCTTGGTTACCAGCACCACGAATCCCACGAATATAGTTGTCTTTGGCATAAGCCTTCAGCTCAACAATATGCTTGTAACCGATCTTGTCAGTCCCTGTAACAGCAGTAGTGTCGCCAGCAGCAATAGAAGTACCGCTGATTCGACGATGACGATCACCAGTTGGAGCAGAAACGTCTGATGCAAACTCCAGATCTTCTAAATCGTGACCAGCAGTACCAGAACCAGCGTGCGCACGAAGAGCACCGTTGTTTTTGTGAGTATAAGCAACACCTGACATGGTCAAGAATGCCAACTGGTCACAACGGTCAGCAATTGCATAGGCAAGTGCGTCGCGAGACTGCTCACGGAAGTTAACAACAGTCTTCTGGTCGGTCATACGGCCAGCGATGCGGTTAGCAAAACGTAACTGATCCAGCTCAATGGTGATGTCAAACGCGCGGAGGGCTTCTTCGTTGCCTTCCAGAGTGTTGTCACCAGTGATACCGTCGGTAGTCATGTCAGCTAGCAAAGTGATGTTAGCTTTTGTGCCTTTCTGGTTCTTAGTCAGTTCAGTTACTCGCTGAACCATAGCGTTAGAACCTGTGCCAGCGAACTGGTTGATGAAAGATTGGTTGCGAGCTACTTTCCAGAAGTCGCGGCTCCAAGTTTGGAGTTGGTCGCCTGTAAGCGTACCGAAATTTGTTAAAGCCATGATGGCCTCCTATTAAATGGACAAAATAATTTATGCGGCACACGCCGCCTTATCAGCCGACTTAAAGGAGCGGCTAATCCGTATCTACGTATCGTGTAGCAACGAACTAGCGCTTATTTACGAGGTGCGACCTCGGCAGGTTTTACGCCTGTGCAGGCGAGGGGTACGTTTTTTACGGCTACGGGCCGACCAGTTATCGTACTGATAGACGTATAAATCATATTAGTACAGCTAATATTGCAATGCAACAACTATCTCATTCTGGGGTTATACCTTTTTCTACAGTGGCAAGCCTTAGCTTGAGGTTATGTATGTCATCTAAGAGTTCTTCGCTCTTAGTTATTTGTTTATCGACGAGACCGGCTGTGTATTCAATTAGCATGTCTTGGCGCGCGTCAGCAGGGAGCGCTCCCAATTCGCCTCTGGGCCATTTAATACGAAACTCAGAGTTGGCCCCTATGTCCATATGAGTTTTGTCTAAGGCATGCTCAAGGGTGTTTAACCGCTCTTGTACAGAGAAGTACGCCATTGTAGATACTGATGTAAATGCAATCATTGCAATCAGATTCCTCAGCGGAATTGTTACCGCTGTGTCCTCAGATAATTCGGCCATTTAGGTCACCTATGTCGTGCTGTTTTCTTCGCTATCTTTTTAGGTTGCGAGGAAAATTGTTTACCGGCCTTAGTATCTCGGCGCTTCTTTGCGCTGGTTTTTGCGTACTCTTTCTTGCTCAAAGACTCTCGAGCCTTCTTAGGCAGATAGCGTTCGCCAGTAGCTTTCTTACCTTGGGTACTATTCTTGCCAGACTTAGTACCCCATTTCTCTTTGGTCCACTTGGACAGGGACTTCTGAGCCTTAGTTTTAGCTCCAGAGTACCCGCCACCAGATTTCTTGTAGCGTTGCGTTGCCAGTTGAGCCTTGCGGGCCGACCATTGCCCAGGTTTACCGCCTTTCGAGCCAGCTTTAACGGCTGCGACGATCCGTTTCCACTTAGTTTCGTCGGTTCTGGCCATTAGATCACCACTTAACTCGGTTTGCCCAATAGGCCGCGCTCATCTTGCCCTTCGAAATGTTACGGCGGTGCCTAGCCTTGAAAGAAGCACGCTTCTTCTTCATCTTTTCGGACTCGCCAGCCTTCGGTTTGCCTGCGGTAGATGCGCCTTGCTCACCAAAACGTATGGTTTTGATCTTGTCACCTTCTTTAGCCACAACAATGTGTGACTTCTTGGGGTGACTGGGAGTTCTTTTAGGCTTGTTAAAGCCCGAGACTCCAGCTCGGGCTAATCGTGGGTCTTTTTTAACTGGCATAGTTACCTCGTTATAAAATATCGCCTCTAAGACGTTTTAACGTTGCTTCTGGTAGGGCGTCGAACTCTTCTTCAGTCATGCTAGTCAGATCGAGTGCTTTTTCGCCTCGGGTAGCTGCGCCTTCGCCGCCCATTTCAGGTGGTTGAGCATCAGCCGCTTTCAGTTTCTTGTTAACTTCCGCGCGTTTCTTGGACATTTCGTCGGTTGTGCCCAAAGTCGAGCCTGTTTCGCTGTTATCTACCAAATTATTCTCGTTGATAACGAATTTCGCTGCTCTGGAGAGCGCTGCAACAGGGTTTGCGCCTTGAACCATGAACGCATCGCGCAGTTCTATGACCTCAGTAGTCAGAGCCTCGTCGTAAGCAGTGCTTTTCTGGTCAAAAACAGGGAAATCTGCTTCGAGCGCAGCTGCAGCTTGCTGCAAAGCGTTAGCCTGATGGTTGTTCGAGACCGTGTCGGTCATTTTTTGAGTCATTTCGTACTCAATCTGAACGCGTTCTGCTTGACGTATCTCAGCGCGCACTGAAGCGGCCTTTTCTGCGTCGCCATCTAACAAATGGTTCTGGTAGTCCATCTCCTTTGCAACGAAATCAAACTCTTCGGGGGCGTCCGGTGCAGGCTGCTGAGCAGCTTTCATGTCATCAATCTGTTTTTGCAGTGCCTTCTGCTTGTTAAGTACCTCATCAAGGCGAGCTTTCGGCACCATAGGCTTCTTGGTGGGCTTTTCTTCTGCTAACTCGGGTTTTGTTTCTTCTTCTGTGCTTTGTTCATCTTCAGAAACAGTCTCTTCGGGTTTTTCGGCAGCGGGTTTTTCGGTTTCATCCTCTGCCACAACTTCCTCTTCGTCAGCAACGTCTTCAGGCTCCTCTTCAGGGGTTTCGAAATTAAGATCTAACTGGGGAGTGTCGTCCTCTTCAACCTTGTCGGCTCCAGGCATTACGTCAAACTCCAGTGCTTTATCTTCAACTGCTTCTTCTTTCTTGCTCATATCAATCTCCTATTGGGGTTTTGTTTTTTTCTTGCTTCGCAGCCGTCTGCATAGCGGTAGCTGCTATGCGTGTTGCTGCATTAGTTTCTGATTGGTTGGTGCGGGTGGTGTTGGTGAGATCTGCCAACTCTCTACGCAGCTGCAGCTCTTGCATCTTCATCTCCATCTTCGTTTGCAGTTCTTGCAAGCGAATCTGAGGATCTACGTCAGCTATGTCTTGTACTTTGGCGATGTTCACTGCTGCTTCAGAAGAGATCTTCTTAACTTCAGCTTCCAGCTTCGCGATCTCGAGCTGTACTTGCTTCATCTGGACCTGCTGTTGCATAGCCGCTGCTTCTTGCTGCTCTGGCGATTTCTCAATGCCGGTCAGCATGCGAATACGCTTAGCTAGTTCGCCTTTCTTAGTGAGGTGGCTGTACTCAATGATTGCGTCGTCGGGAATAGCCACGCCGACCTGTCGCAGATTAAGTGCTTCGGCAAACTGAACTTCGTCAAAGCTATCGCGAGCGGGGGCAGTAGATATAACAACGTCGTATTCGCCGATGGTAAGATCATTAACGATCTGTCCTTCTGGCGTCATCTGGTTGACTACTATTTCTTCACGGGGCTTCATCGGATCAGATTCGTTGGTGATCTGAATAAGACGTTGCTCTGAGTAAAACGTTTGGATGAGGTTGAGGACTTTTTCTGCTAGGTACTGGCGGGCCTTCTTCAGATTATCTAGCGGCACCTGAATCATGATCGCGCCACGAGCGCTTTTTTCGCGCATTGCGATACCAGACACTTCTGCAGAGTCCGACCCCAGCATAGAGTCGTTAACGCCTGATATAGCTTTGATATTGATCGCAGCTTTCTGGCCAATGCGATCCAGTCCCGTGGGGATGCTGTTGGGCTGAATCTTTGTCGGGGGGTTAGTGCCACGAGCGTACTCAAGTACGAGGCCAGTCTCAGCGCCATGCTCCTCGAGGTCGTCGGCGGTCATACCTACCAACGAGCCGCTCTCAACCATCCAGCCACTATTAGCTGTAGTATTAACTATGTGCAGCTCTTGAGATGCAATCTTGTTCAACTGCTCCTGTGGGCTGATCAAGTTACGGATAGCTCCGAAAGGGCGTCCTCTTCGGAAGTATGAGAAAAACGGAACGATCGTAAACTGATTGTATGGAGACCAGTCATCGTGCAATACGACCTGATCACATGTCACAGTCCAGCGGACTTTCTTTTTGAGTTTTGTGATAACGCTCAGTCCGTACTGCTTAGCGAACTTCTTTACCTTTGACTCTTTCCAAGCGTCAGGTGCCTCGCGTTGGTCGCCAGTGTTGGGGTCTACAAAACAAGTGACCCGCGACATCTTCTTATGCTGACGTTCAACTACTCGTAAAGACTTGATGTTGCGGTAGTCATCGTCATCAACATTCGTAGCGCCAAACATGTCGTCTTCTGGTTCAACGTCTCCATAACGGTTCTCTTCATACTCGATAGAGTCCCGACCAAAACTGTTACCGTTCTCGGCAATAAACTGCAGCTCTTCAGCTTTCTTCTTACCGTAGTGCTCCTCGATGTCGTCGAGGGTCATCCACTTTGTTTCGAACACTTCGTTCCAAGTCTTGGGGTCGTAGTCTTTTGCATCTGGATCGATGAGGATGTCCAACGGATCTTTGGCAGTTATCCGGATCTCACCTTCAACGTGATCGCTAAAGTCCATGCGAACATCGAAGTATCCACGGCCATCCATAATCAGACCGTCAGAGAAGACTTGTTGCTCGACCCAATCCAACTTGTTGTTGTCGGATATTTGCATGTAAACCTTAGTTAGGGTCTCAGCTACAGCCTGATCGCCGCCTCTTCGCGGTTTGAACTGCACGTCCGCTCTACGTGTGGACTGCTCACCAAGAATCGTATTAATAGTAGGCAGTATCGTATTGATGGTAAGCGCGGGGCGACCTTCAGACTCAAGCATTGCCTCGTCTTCGTCGTCCCACTGATCACCTCGATAGAAGTCATCACACTTCTTGGCCATGTAGATATATTCGAGATGGCCGTGATCTCGTGCTCTTACGTATCTATCCCATTGGAAACTAGCAATCTGCTGCTCCTTCTCGGGGGTGAGTCTTGTTGTCTTTTTCATGGTTAAGCGCCCATAGCTGTTTTGCTTCGTACCTCTTTACCGAGGAAGGAGAGACGATCACGCCATGAGGCGACGTGAACAACGGGTGCTTGGTATGTGGCAAATTCAGTCATCATTAGACCTAACCACGCCAGTGCATCCACCTGATCGTCATGTACGCCATTTGGAAAGCGTAGTAACTCTGCTACCAAAGGGCCCGTAAATTGTTCGTCTTTGGGCAACCAAACCATGCCCTGTTGCATTCGTCCCTGGATAGCTCGTGCTCGAGCCTCTTTGTCTCTGCGTCCTGTTTTGAGGTCCTTGAAATAGGCTTCATACAACCCGCGTTCGCGCACGCGTTTCTCGAGAAAAGGTCCGAGGGCCATCTCGATGTGTCCTTTTTCAATGCCAATTATTGATGGCTTCCACTCTTCGTAGAGGTCAAGTATCCGCTCAACTATTTCGAAGCCGTCGTACTTGCCGCGAACCACATCAACAACGAATAACTGGTCGTACTCATCGACACCCACCACCATGCCCACAGTGAAGTCGTTCCGATCCTTCTTACCGATCGCCAAGTCCCACGCCGCGTAGAAACGCATTTGGCTGTAGTCGACTTCGTCTCGGTCGTAGTACTGAATCATGTCTCTGGTGAAGTAATCACCGTCATCTGACACAGGATTCTGTTGGTAGAGCGCTGACCAATCGCGGGGGCCAACTGCCTTTTCAATGCGTTCTAGTGCTGTTTCGTCGTAGCGTTCACGGTGAAGTGCCTCACCGGCCTTTCTAAATTGTTCGTCGACCTCTGCCCGTGCTGGGTAGTTAACGACCTCCCACTGTTCTCCATTATCTGCCGCTGCTTTAAGTAGTCGCCCCGCAAGATCGTCATCATGCCAACGAGTAAGAATAACCAGCACACCGCCACCAGGAGCGAGACGCGTATACGCCGTTGACGTATACCAGTCCCAAGACGAATCTCTGGCGTTTTGGGATTCTGCTTCATCTCGGTTCTTTACCGGATCGTCGATGACAAGGATATGAGCACCCTTACCAGTAATACCGCCACCAACACCGGCAGCAACAAAACCCCCGCCATTAGTAGTAAGCCACGCTTCAGCAGACTGTGAATCTGGGTCGAGTCTGGTAGAGAAGGCAGTTTTATAGGTCGGTTCACGTAGGAGTTGACGTACTTTACGGCTGAACCCCATAGCGAGCGAGCCCGAGTAAGAGCAACTAATAAACTCATGTTGAGGATTTCGACCGAGGTGCCAAGCTGGGAACGCAACTGATGCCAGTGTGCTTTTACCGTGTCGAGGCGGCATAAAGAGCATAAGTCTTGGAGACTTTTTCTCAGATACGTCCTGAGAGAATTGCTCCAGTCTTCGGCATATATCTTTATGGACCCAACCAGCTTGGTAATCTGGATTGAATCTTTCAACGAACGGAAGAAGCCTTTTTCTTGTGAGGAAACGGAGGGCGAGTTCTGCTTTTGCTTTTTCTTCAAGAGATAACTCCTCTGCCTTGGACTCAGACTCGTCAGTAGTAGTTGGTTCTGGCAGCGCATCAACGTCGTCGGCCTTGCAGTAAACGCAGAGTCCGCTGGACTCAGAATAAAGAGTCTCTGGGTGTAATTTTTTACACCTAATACAGGTCCGCTTGGGGATGTCTACTGTCAAGAGGCATCTGGCTCCAAGTAATTAGTTTGTTTGCCTGCAATCTCTAACAGCTCTTCATCGCTAAGCCTTTCGAGTTGCTTGGATGTAGCATTCATATTTACGTTTACCTGCACAGCTGTATCTGGCTGAGACAATCCGTGCAGCTTAACGAGCGAATCTACCGTGTTCTTCATTTCGGTAGCTGTCGCCGACGCTTGGTACGCGTCCATATACATGAGATGAGCGTTTTGCCGCTCAAATTTCACTTCCTCCCGCATTTGTTCACGGAAGTACTGCAATGCTTGTTGCACCGCAGGTCTGATTGACGCTTCTCTGGCAGATTGTGCGCTCGCATAACCTGCGCCACGTCCTGCAGCGGCGATTGTCATGCCACTAGCAATTAATGTGACGAGCTTTTCCTGCTGCACCGTAAGATCATTCAGTGACAGCCCCATATAGGGCATGTGCGACTGAAAATCCGTATGCTCACTGACTAGGTCAGTGGATGGTTGCTCCTGGGGGTGCGCTTGATCCATAGAACTCTTGGTCGTCGTCAAAATAAACAAACGCAGGCGCGCCATCGAACTCTCTCGATGCCACGTCTGCGATCCATTCTTCGGCGTACTCCTCGGAGTGGCCTTTGGATATGATTATTGCGATGGCTTTGTCGTAGTTGTAGGCGAGTACTTCACGGCCATTTCGGACTGTGGAGCCTATGATTGCGGCGTCTAAGCCCTCAATAGCTACTACTTCAATGTCGCTCATCCTACATATTAGCCCTACTAATAATTAATCACAAGAAAAATCGTTAATAGTCTTAACCCACCAGTAAAACATGTCCTCGGAGAGGGTGTGTTTCATGATGTTAATTCGATAGCAGACAAGTTGGATGTTATTAATCGTATAACCTTTGTCTCCACAGATTCTGTCGATAGAGGCGTTGTACTCTTTCTTACCACTTCCATCGACGTGATGTGTAAGGTACACACCGGATATGGCGCATCTTCCGTTTTGCTTTTCCCATAGTGCAATAACATCTTCTGGCGAGATTTCGAATGTGACATGAGCGTCCCGCAATCCCCTCGTAACATTAGACTTGCTCTTGGAACATAAGTTACGCAGGAAACTTTCATAGGACGCTGATATCCCGCTAGCTGCCTTTTTGATTTTACATGCCGCGCATATAGTGCGTCCTTTGCCGAATTCCGACTCATCCAGAGTCTGTTTACATGATGGGCACACTTTTGTGCTTAATGTCATGGTTGAGCATATTAGCACAGCTAATTGTTTACAAAGAATTTTTTAGAAAATTTTTTTGAAAAAAGCATTCCAAATCGCTCACCCATTATCTTCGTATCCCCTCAGTCCGGCCACGGCTTTCCCGATTTCGGATTTTGGAACCTTGTTACATGTCCATTATTCGGAACCTTGTCTGCCAGTAACCCCTTTGCATCTGGCCACGGTCACATGTCCAATGCCCGCTGCCACTCGACAGGGGTCATAGGTCATCTGCCCATTAATATATAACGCGCGTCCGGTAACCTTTAACGAAGGGGTAGCTCGCATTAGCAATTTATATAATGGATCAACGGACATAGGTCATATGACATGGGTCAACGGCCACTCGCCAGAGGCTCGCGTCCCTTGCCCGACGGGGTGTGTGTCACGACTTACAGAACAGATTTTGGTGGCACACATTCTGGCACACATTATTCTCTATACATATCAATGACTTACATAAGTGTGTGTCATGTGTGTCATGTGTGTCACCTAATTCCTACTTACATTTTATTACATATACTAATATTGACTTTTAAAATACCAATAAGACTAATTTAGGTGGCACACATGGCACACATTTGCTCTAGCCCGTGTCGTTGCTGACTTTCTTACCTTTTCGTTGGTGGCACACAAGCGGCACACAAGCGGCACACATCTCATTTGGTGGCACACATTTCACTCCGTTGTTAACCAAAACCACGGACAAAGGTTAACTGTCCGTTGATAACTGTTCGCATTCGCTCTCAGTTGTCTGTCTTTTCTTCGATATGGGGCAATTCTGTCCCATCAAACATCGGAGTATTTAATATGAAATGTCCAACCTGCAACTCGGATATGTTGGGTGATGGAGTCACGTCACCCTTGCACTGCGAATTTATAGACGTTGATCCTTGGGTTGAGCCTGATGCAGATCCTGTCTTCTGCGATGCAGTTCCAACCCCTAAACCAGCTGGCTATAAAGTTGGTATTCGCGATCTGCTTAAAAAACAGTACGTCGACGACTACGGCTCATATCCAAACTCAATCATGCGCCTACTCGATTTCTACGAGAGGTACGACTTGCTGATGCTCAATTCTTGTGAGGTAGACCATGACGTTATGGGCAATGAAATAAAAGACCTGATCGAATCGGCCATGTACGACCACAACGTCGAGCGAGGTTGGAAGCGATCCCTAGCCAACTCATGGAAAGTCGCTTGGCAAACTTATGACTGCGACTGGAGGGTTGATCTGATATGACACACGATTTCGCTAAGGCACTCGTCATCATCACCGTTATGTGTATTGCGATCCCTGCATTACCCATAGCGACAATTCATCTACTGGAGTGGTTGCGGTAAGCCCGAATAACTGTCCCCTGTCAGGGACAGTTGTCTGTTGTCTTTTTGATTAGGGTAATTCTGCCTTCATCTTACATTGGAGCAATGAACATGAATCGACGTGATTTTATGTTTATGGAATGGGCAAAGCGTCCATCCGTCAAATCACCTGTGCAACTAATGACCTACGAGGAACGTGTTGCACATTTCCACAAACTTCTCGGGTACAGCGACATACATCGCGCCCGAGATCTAGCAAGGGAGTACAGATAATGATCGGCACTCTTTTATTTCTTGGCGGCATGGTTACTGGTTGGTTCTTATTCCAGCTTGGTATCACACGCGCCATCGAATTAAACATCGACGGCATTCGCGATCAACTGTATTGCGAACTGCAAGAACTCAACGCTCAAGATCGGAGGGCACATGAAATTACTCAGTAAGGCGAAAGCCGCAGTCCAGTCTCAGCTGACCCCATCTCGCACTAAACAAGCGCGAGAGTTTTTCAGCAAGACCGGCACCTACATCAAAGAGAATCCCGAACAAGCATTCCAAAACGCTTGCATCGGTATCGTGACGGTAGTGATTGCCGACACCTCGGGCGATGTAGAACTCATGGCAGATGCAACTAATGTGTCTGCTGCAATTGATGTTTGGGAATATAGCGGGAGTTAATTATGGACGGTGAATTAAATTTTAACGCAATGAATTGGTCAATCCTTGATCAGTTCGAAGAAGACCAAGCCGATTGGCACTCAAATGGGGCTGTAGATATTAGCCCTACTAATCTTTTTGAAATCGAAACTGGAGAATAAATATGACTAAAGCTAAAACTCAGGCTACCCCAGTAGTAGCTATCGACCGCAACTCATTGATCGACGCAACTCTTACTCGCATGTCCGAGAAATCCAACAAGGATTCCTACATCGCTCGTAAGGCACAGGGCATCGATCACCCCTTTCCACTTGTCCGTCTCGGCAAGACATTCACTGCATTGCAGACCCACCGCGAAGTAGAGAACGCACGCGCCAAAGAGACTGGCGTACCTGCCGAGATCATCTGCAAGCCAGAGGCTATTGTCAGCTTCACTCAGAAGCTCGCCAACAACTGCATCTGGACTGCACTCGCGCTCAAAGAAAAGATGGACAACGCCGACGATTGGGACAACAACCTTGGCGGCGGCACTGGCACTGATTGTTACGCTGATGCTTGCGACGAGTACGGCATCGACCCAATCATGCCAGAGCATCTGGAAGAACTGGTCTTGGCAGACTTTGCAGAGATCGAGAAGTTCTACTCAATGCTCAAGCGCAAGACGATGTACTTGCCATCACACGATGATCTGCACTTGTATCACGACAAGATGCCTGATCCTGACAGTGATAACCCTGAAGCACCTTGGGTTACCAAGCGCTCTGCCGCAACTCTCGACGAGGCGTTCGACATTCTTGCTCAGATCCGCGAAGAGATGAAGGCAAACAAAGCTGAAAAAGAGAACGCCGACTGGGAATCTTTGGCCGCTTAGACATTCCCCCTTCCTGCCACACCTTCGGGTGTGGTGGGTTTTTTGCCGTGACAATGCTCGGCTGATGCATAGGCGAATTAATACCAGGCGTTCGCTAGCTCACTCTTGGAATCAATCCGCCTATGCATCAGGTCTCGCCACGCTCCGACCACCAACGCCCTAACCGGACCGACGGGCTACGGCAGTGTGCTCACTATCATCACTGACGAAGTCAGTGTGCCTAGACGTTCACTATCATCGCGAGCGGAGCGAGCGAGGCAGTGTGCAACGGACAACGAACCGATGACAAATGACCGAGGACAAATGCCCATGAACATCTACAAAATCACCGTGCGCGAAGCATCCAACGTTGAGTACAAAATAGAAGCTGACTCCAAAGAAGAAGCGAGCGACCTACTTTATATGGGTGATCAACGAATTGTTGATGAACATATCGTCTTTTGGGACATCATCGAAATCGAGGAATACAAATAATGAACCGCGAACAACTGCTACTCAACACTAAACTGTATGCGTCGTTAGCCGCAGCCAAAACGTGCGCATCTTTTGCAACCGCGTTTACCTGGACTGCAGAGTGTTGCGACGACGCCAACACTTTCTTTCTAGCCCTATCAACCAAGTACAGGAGATAAATTATGTTTGTTACTGGAATTATTGCCGCAATCGGCATCATCTTTTTACTACTCAAGTTCGGACTCAAGAACGTTGTCAAAGCCGACATCCTTGTAGACGTCGGTGCCACATTCTTCTTGATCTGGATATTTGCAGGCACATTTGCAGGCATGATGAGCGGGCTCATCGCTGGCGCAATCATCTCAGTGTTCTTGTACATAGCCAAAAAAGCGCAACCAAAGCCACCCCCCAAGCCACCAAAGCCAAAGCGCAACTACCGTTTCTGGCAACGTAAGGAGGTACCAAATGAGCAGAACATATAACTACGATTTCCCGTTTGCAGAACTAAAAACGCCGACAGGTGACTACTACGACAACCGCAGTGAAATGGAGCGTGCAGGATTCCAAGAATCTCAAATGTGGTCAGTTGTAGAAGCCGACGCTGACGATGGTTCCGAATACCTCGTCTACGGACCCGTCCACCACTACGTAAATCTACTAGGGTACATCTGCACCGCTGAGCATCACGACGGCGATACCTACTACTACGAATGTGTCAAGACTGCGGAAGAAGCGGCCGAACAAGCTGCCTACTTCTGCGACTCTTGCGACGACTAATTCAGGGTAGGGTCCATATTTTTCCCATACTTTTGGGATGCTCCGCCGCAGCGGTCACTGCGGTACTAAGTTCTGATGCTTGCTCCGCCGCTCCCCTAAATCAATGTGGTGGCGAAAGCACGTCAAAGATGGGGCCCGTAATGAACATACATCAAATCAGAACATGACCACTGTTATTAGTTCCACTACTATTCACCAACCAACAGGAGGCTGTTATGCCCTCAACTAACTATCGCCAACATAAAGTTGGTAAAACATTTGAAAACGCAATTGCCCGAGCACCAATCACTCGTACAGAACTCGCAGACTTATTAGGTATCCACGCAACTTCACTAACTTATTGGTACAAGCGCGGCGTCACCGCTGACTACGCTAACCAAGTTGCTGATCTGCTTGAGCTTGATGTCAAAACCATTCAAAGCAAGCAAATACGATCGCCACGCCGCACGTTTCTTCGCGCCGTACCTGAAGGCAAGAGCGAAATGATTGACGAAATAGTCAAAGAACTCGAAGAAGAATTACGGACCGTGAACATCGAGCTTCTGGCAATTATCGCAAACATGCGTCTCTCAACGCAGCAGGAAGCGACGCTTCATTCACTCGCACTCACATTCTTGGGCGAAGAGTCGTGAACCCTGAACCTACCTTGGGCCGCTTCTCTGGCCCTTGGTATGTCATTCGTTCAAAGGACGGCTACAAATTAGAAGGTTACTACTGGGAAGAAAACGCAATTGAAGCGGCTGAATACCTAACGAAAGTTGAGCCAGACAATAGTTATTACGTTGAACAATTAGAAGGAGACGAATCATGAGCGAACAATATTCAATCGCAGTGTGGGACTTAACATTCTACAAAGTAGCCGAAGACGGCAACCCACTGACTGATAACAGGGGCAACGTCCAACTTTATAACGCGCCTA
>Ga0209092_10001090_pt1 | contig 27253 bp, 23 predicted proteins | sample FraStrMetagenome_FD_187446 | JGI IMG/M metagenome (GOLD analysis project Ga0209092, IMG submission 187446) | Marine eukaryotic phytoplankton communities from Arctic Ocean - Fram Strait ARC3M Metagenome (SPAdes) (version 2) | ecosystem: Environmental > Aquatic > Marine > Oceanic | place: Fram...
TGAGATGACTATGGAGGAAGCTGGTGCAATACACAGTGAATACACACCTCGTGGTTGGATGAAAACCGAGAAAGAGCTTCTCATTTTTGAGCAGCATTTGTATTTACGTCAACCAGGATATGGAACGAGTTATATCACGGGTAAATATTTACTTGAAAACACATTGGCTGATTATGCCAAATTACAAGAATTACAAGGCAAGTCATTTGTTTTAAAAGACTTTTTTGACACACTTAATGGAATGGGAAACATCCCTGTTTCATTGGTTAATTGGCAAATAACTGGCTCAAATGACTGATGGTTTAAGTATTATGGGTATTTTTTTACATTAATATGCCATATAAAATACAGCCAAGAATATTTCTATTCTTATTACTTAGCCTATCCTTTCAGACTGTTTTCTCACAGTTTCAAAATCAAATGCAATGGGATGGATAGCGTAATGACAAAAAACTTTATAAAAATATTGGTGCAGATAAAATATTAGACATTGGATGTGAATGGTCTAGGTGCACATTTTAAGAATTACCAAAATAAACTTAATGATTATTTCGAACAATTGAAGCAAAAAGAATTTGCAGCTAGAAACGAGGCAAAATTAGAGCATGAAATTATACAAAGAATGGAGAACGTGCTAGGATTTAGTATAGCAAGAGAAGAATACTTAATGAGAGAAATAGATTTTGAACAACCTAGTCCACAAAATATTATTCAAAGAAATTTAGGAAGTAATCAATTTGGTGTATGGAATTCCATAACTGATTTTGCGTCAAGAGAAAAAGATATAAATAAAAGAAATAAAATGTTTTTAAATGCTGGGCAATTCTTATCAAAAGAGATGGAGAAAACATTAAACAAAAAAAGCAAATCTCATTCAAAGAATCTCCAATGGAGTCGGATTTTGAGAATAGCTAAAAACAATTTATGATTAATCTAAAACGACATACAACAATGGCTATAAGTAATTGCTTGTTCTCGCCTACTTCTGAAAATCCTTGTGGATTTTCAGTTTGGTGTGTACTTGTAAAGTTACGTGATAACCCACGCAACTACTCATAGCCGAGAACGTGTGCCGTAATAAAAAGGATAAACAAATGAGAGTAGCAATAATGCAGCCATATTTTTTGGCTTATATAGGATATTATCAATTAATCCATTCTGTGGATAAATTTGTCATATATGACAATATCAAATACACTAAGAAAGGTTGGTTTAATAAGAATCGGATACTAACGAATGGAAAGGATAAACTGTTCTCAATACCTTTAAAATCAGACAGTGAATATTTACACGTGAATGAAAGATTTATAGCAGATAATTATAATAAAGAAAGACATAAAATTATTCAATGGATTAAAAATTCATATAAAAAAGCTCCTTTTTACAAAGAAAATATTCAATTTATTGAAAGTCTATTTAATCAGGACAATAATAATTTATTTGACTTCATATATTTTTCTGTTAATCAAGTGTGTAATTTACTTAAAATTGAAACTGAAATCATTCAATCATCAAAATTAGAAATTGACCATTCTTTAAAAAGTGAAGATAAAGTTCTAGCTATATGCAAATTTTTAAATGCTGATACTTACATAAATGCTATTGGTGGTAAAGAATTATATAGTAAAGAGAAATTTAAGCAAAATAATATCTCTTTAAATTTCATTAGGACAAGAAAAATTGAATATGAGCAGTTCTCCAATGAATTTTTTCCTTGGCTTTCAATAATTGATGTTTTAATGTATATTGGAGTAGAAAAAACAAAAGAAATGATTTATGAATTTGATTTAGAATAAATTACGGCACACAACATTTTGTTTAGGTAATGGCAGGCAAAGTGCTAAACATCAAGGTTTGACAGGAAAGCACTACGCAATCTACCACTACTCATACAATTTACCGTTGCCCACTATAGCGGAAATTACTAAGACGGAATTGATTTGGGAACTGAAATGTTGAATTTTAAATAGGTGATATCTATCATAAAACGGATTGAAATTTAACTTTGCTATTGAAAAATTATGGCGGATTTTTAACTTATTTGCGGATTTGAAAAAATAAAAAACTATGTGCCGAATATACTCGGGCGGAATTTCTCACTCGGGCGGAATTTAAAAATTGAGGAATACAAAATTGACTGATTGATTTTAAACAAATACGAATAATGACAAAAACTGATTGAAATATTAAAAACTACAGTGGGCAATACCGTGCATAATTTATTGCTGGTTCTAGCCTACTTATGAAAGTCTTCGCGGCCTTTATTGGTAGATAATTATTTACTAAATTAGTTGCTTGAAACACGCAAAAAACCATATACAACAACATTGAGCATAATTAACCTTACCCTATAAAATGAAAACAATAATAAACTTTTGTCCTACTGGAATGATTCCTACAAAATCAATTAATAAAAATACGCCCATATCACCTAGTGAAATAGTAGAACAAACTCATGAGGCATTTGAATTAGGGATTACTTCAGTTCATTTACACGCTAGATTACATAACGAAAAACCTACATTTGAAAAAGACGTATACCGAAAAATAATTGAAGGTGTACGAAAACACTGTCCCAAGTTAATTATATGTTGTAGTACATCTGGTCGTGATTTCCCTTCCTTTAATCAACGTTCTGAAGTCATTGAATTATCTCCAGACATGTGCTCGCTAACATTGTCTTCTCTGAATTTTATTAAATCAGCGTCAATAAATGCACCTGATATGATTCAATCTTTATTGGAAAAAATGATTCGTTTTGGGGTTAACCCTGAATTAGAATGTTTTGATTTAGGTATGATTAATTATGGAAAATACTTGTTAAAAAAAATGAATATTACCTCACCCTCATATTGGAATATTATTTTTGGAAATATTGCAGGAATCCAACCAGCCTTTTCGCAGATAGGAGCTGCTATTAGTGAAGTACCTGAAGATCATTTTATTTCGCTCGGGGGAATCGGCGAATACCAATTAATGACTAATTCACTAGCAATTACCTCGGGGTTAGGTGTTCGAGTTGGATTAGAAGACAATATTTGGTACGATAAAAACAAAAAAATAAAAGCATCAAATATTATGTTACTAAAACGCATACATCAATTAATTGAAATAAATCAAAAAGAATTAATGAGCAGTACTGAACTTGGATTATACAATAAAAAAAATGAAAGAAAATAATAAAATCAATATACTAGGTTGTGTTCCTGCTCTTTTAAACGTATTGTTTGAATTAACTGAAGAGTCAATAGGTATTAAGTCTTTTTTAATCTTAAAAAACATTCCTATTGAATCTAATAATTTATTTACTCATCTAGATAGTTGGGACGTTGAATTCATAAATTATTTTGAAACTACAAGAAGTTTTAATCAAAACGATTTCTTCGCCTTATCAGTAGTTGGTACAACTTCGAAAAAATATGTTTATGATTATTTTAAAGAAAAAATTAAGATGGATAATAAACAATTTATTAATTTAATTCATCCAACATCCTATATTTCCAAATCTGTCAAATTAGATTATGCATTACAAATTGAGCCACTAAGTACAATTTCAGCATGCACAACTATCGGTTTTGGTGTTAATATAAAGAGAAATTGTAATATTGGACATCATTGTGAGATTAATGATTTTGTTACAATAAACCCAGGAGTTACGTTGAGTAGTTTCGTTAAAATAAAGAAGAACACAATGATTGGATCAGGAGTTTCCGTTAAAGACGGTATCACGATTGGAAGTAATACAATTATAGGTCTTGGGAGTGTTGTCGTAAAAGATATTCCAGACAATTGTATTGCATATGGAAACCCATGTATAGTTCAAAAGAGAAATAACTAAGCCCAACAAAGCATAATCTCCATTGCTTCACATTTTCCTATTCGGAAAATACGCTCAACCGTTAAATATGGTTGTTTTTATAGAAATAATGGCATAGATTTCAAGCAACGGAATATTATGTAAAACCGTTCTCTACAAGCTACTAATGAATGTGCTTTCCTGAAATAGTGTCATTAAAATATCTTCCAATAAATTCTTTATACTGTTCAAAAGTTAGTTCTGAGTCTACAACATCACTAAGCTTATCAGGGTGTAAAATTTTTAAGGCCCTCACAATATCTCTTAGTTTATTCTCTAAACTTTCTATACTAAGGAACTTATGTGAATCAGCCACAACTCTTGTAGTTATAAGTTTAGAAAATGAATTGTTTTCGTTGATTAGTACCGCGGAATGTTTTGACAACAAATCCATCGCATGAAATAAGTTATCATTGACATCAACTTCTGGAAGTTCTTTTTCCTTTATAGATTTTTCATCAAATTTTATTTCATTTGCATACCTAGACCACATAACCTTTCGTCTATACAATCCAACGTTTTTAATACCTTTATTATCAATTATTGGTAGAAGCGAAACATTATGCTCAATAAATTTTGTTTTTAATAATGATATATTAGCACTACTATCAACATAAATTAATTTTTTTGCAAAGGGTAATAAAAATTCTACTGATTTAAAAAAGTTATTTATCAGCAACATTTCCTACACCTTACACACCTTTGAAGCCAGATCAGAAAAAACCTTACATTTGTCCAATGGTTGTGGTTTAGATTCTAGTTAAGACTTAATCTATATTTTTGTTTTCAAACCAATGATAAACAGCTTTGTTTGTGCTTTTTTCTCCTGATGAAGTTGTGTACATTCCATAAATAGTTCCTACAAATCCATGTGCTTTTTTTGTACTTAAAAAAGTTCCATCTACGCTTTCTTTTAAAAAAATCCAATCTTTACCATTTAATGAATAGGAAAAATTATAATATTTTCCTTTTGCTCCTATTTTAAAAGTGATAGTATCTGTTTCTACAATTGATGCCAAAGCAATTTCTTCAGTACTATTTTCAGTCGATTTTAATAATTGAACAATTGGTTTTCCGCTTTTAATACTTTTACACAAATAGTAATAATGGGTTTCATTTTGAAATGCAATTAAACCTGCTTTTTCATTTTCTGAAGTTGTTTTAAAAGATAATTTTGTACTAACATTACCAAACAAATGTTTTTGTCTGTACCCAATAAAACTTGGATTTGATGTACCAGAAGTAGTTTCTGATCTTGTATTTATCGTTAGTTTTCCTTTTAAAAGTGAATACCATTTTTCTTTTGGCGTTCTTAAAAACAACCAATCAAACCCAAGCTTTTCATTATTAAAATCATCTTTGAATGTATTGTTTATTCCACTAAAATCGGGAATCAGTTTATCAACAGTAATGGTATATTTATCTTTTACTACATCTCCTTCTAAATCAAAAACAGGCCAATTATCAATCCATTTTACTGGCGCCATAAAAGTTTCTCTACCTGTATTAAAATGATCATTTTTATCATAAGGTCTGCATCCTAAAAAAACACCCCACCAATTGCCAAATTTATCTTCTAAAATATCTGCATGCCCTGTTGATGTAATTGGATTTTTTCTATCAGAATTTAAATGTCTTTGTGTTAAAATTGGATTGTTTTCATAACTTTTATAAGGTCCTAAAATATTTTTACTTCTAAAAACAACTTCAGAATGATCTTCTGCTGTACCGCCTTCTGCAGCCATTAAATAATAAAACCCATTTCTACTATAAATATGTGGTCCTTCAATCCAAATTGGTTTATCCTCTGGTTTTGCGCCTTTATCTATAATTATTTTTGATTCACCAACTGTTTTTAGATTCTTTACATCTAACTCTATAATTTTAATAGTTCTATGCCCATCATATTCTGGTGAATTATTAGGAGGGTTGCTATTAAAAACAACATAGGTTTTCCCATTTTCATCAAAAAACATAGAAGGATCTATACCTTCTACTTTAGGCAACCAAGTTGGATTAGACCAAGGTCCTGCAGGATTAGAAGCAGAAATAATAAAATTATTTTTACCCCCAACAATTGTGTTAACAATATAAAACATTCCGTTATGATAAGAAATTGCAGGCGCAAAAACACCTCTTGAAACTCTTAAACCTTCTAAATCTAATTGTTCTAACCTGTCTAAAGCATTTCCTATTTGTTTCCAGTTTATTAAATCATCACTTTTAAAAATAGGAATTCCTGGAAAATATGCAAATGTTGAGTTAATCATATAATAATTCCCATTAACTTTGCAAATACTTGGATCTGGATAAAACCCTTTTAAAACTGGGTTCGTAAATGTGGTTTCTGCTACTTGTTTTGTTTCTGTAGTTTCCTTTTTAAAGGCTGCAGAACCATCTGGGTTTTCATTGTTTACAACTACTTGACCAAAAGTGTTTAGCGTTAGGAATAACGTTACTAAAAAGGTAAAGAAATGTTTCATTTTAGATGGTTTAATTTTTATTTATATTCGTCAGTGCAGACCTAAGCAAAAGTAACATAACATTAATTGATGTTGATTAAAATAACAACTAAAATATAAATACAAGTAATTTGGATGTTCACTAAAAATAGTATTAGCGAAAGTTACTAACATGCTGATTGTTTCGGTATCATTCATTTTATTATTTTTTAAGTTAATATTTATTTTTACATTATCGTTTTGAGATAATTATGCTTGTTCTTTCATTGAATTAATAGCTGCAATACCAGAACCGATTGCTAACAAACCACCTACAGCTAAAGCTAGTGTTGCATCATTTTTTTGAGCATTTGAATATTTAGGTGCTATTAAAAGAAAATAAAAAGAAGATTTTTTTCATGGTTAAGAGGTTTTTTAATAAACATTAAATAGTTTAATTGAAAATAGAGGCTATTAGTTTGATAAAAATATAAATGAAATATATTGTGCATATAATTCATTATCTTCTCCAAAAGGCATTTTTTCAAGAACTACAATAGGGCCATATCTAGATTCGCAAGATGGTGCAGATGGAATTATACCATCATTACCAAACCTTACAACTATTAATACCTTATGATTAGTGTTTGCATTTGATTTGAATATGGATTTGTTGTATTACTTGGGAAAAAACCATTTTCAAGACAATCGGTCATATTCAAACTTCCATCAACACCTGATTGCCTAATATAACAACTACCAGATCCATTATACCTTCCCCCTTGGCCGTCACTGCCACCAGACAAGTTAAACCCTAAAACATTATTTCTATAAATTTGAGATGTTTCGCCATCAGTACCAGGATCAGCAGGAGTAGTATTACCACCGCGTACAATATCATCTCCTTTAACACCATTGTTGCCAATATAATAACTTATTGTATAACCAGGTTCTACATTTAAAATAAAAGTCACAGACCCAAAACTTCCTCCACTTTTACCATTACAAAAAATTTGATATTGGCCTTGAACCAATTGTATCACATCTATACCAGCAACACCTAAAGAGCCATTTAACCATACTTCAATTGTATACACCCCTTCGGGCACAACCCATTCAGTCAATTGGCCAACAGTATTAGATGTAAATATTCCGTTTGTTGTATTTGGACCAGAAGAAGATCCCGATCCCGTTGGCCCACTTGGGCCAACCAAAGAGTCTATGAAGTCTAGTGACGCTCTAATAACTTTTTCCTTTTCTAACTTTAAAGGATTCCTGAGTTTATTTGTGAAATTCCAACGTTTCAAAGAAATGTTTTGCCGAACGCTCATGGTTATCGATTGCTACCCAAACTTTATTTTTGCATAGATTGGACATTCACCATTACTTTTAACTTTTCCTGACTTAATAAAATAAATAATTTGTACCATTTTTGTGTTTTTAAATTAAAGTAAATCTTATTTAAAAACATCCTAAATACCCAATGAATACAGCGAATTCGGAGCGAGTAATTTGAATTTAGTTACCCTATTTTGAAAATATTACTAAAAAAGCAATAGGGACATGCATAGGGTAACTAAACTTTGCTGTTTTATGTGTCTTTTGAAAGTGTATGAAAAAGAAAAAACCCTATAAATGCTAGATTTATAGAGTTTTTAAGTTGAATAAGTTTTAATTAAAACTCAATTCTGCGGAGAAAGAGGGATTCACTTCGTGCATCCCAACAGGGAATCCTGAGCAAGCATAGAAACTCAAACACACTTTGTGTGTTTAGTTTTTTGCTTTCAGTTATTTACGAAAATAAATTTTCGACATTTCTGAAAACAAAAAAACTCACAACCTTCGTTGTGAGTTTCCTTTTGCGGAGAAAGAGGGATTCGAACCCCCGGACCTGTAACAGTCAACAGTTTTCAAGACTGCCGCATTCGACCACTCTGCCATTTCTCCGGTCGCGTCAATCAAATAACTGACAGCGGGTGCAAATATAGAAAAGCTTTTCATTTTGTAAAAGCATTTATGCTTTTTTTAATGGATTATTTTTAAGGTGTATTTCTACTTTATTTATAATACTTTTATAGAATAAATAAGACAACATGGTAGACTATTTATTGTTGGTACTTGTTGGGTTCATTGCTGGAGTGATTAACGTCGTTGCAGGTGGTGGCTCATTACTTACCTTACCCATGTTAATTTTCTTTGGATTGCCACCAAATATAGCCAACGGAACCAACAGAATTGCCATTGTAATTCAAAATATATTTGCCGTAAAAGGCTTCCAAAGTAAAGGTGTAAATACATTTCCATTTAGTATCTATTTAGCAATTCCGGCAACTATTGGTGCCGTGATAGGTGCAATTGCCGGTGTAAAAATTGAAGGCGAACTTTTTAATAAAATATTGGGTGTTATCATGGTGGTGATTGTAGCATACATGGTTCTAAGTCCTAAAACTTCATCAAAAAATAGTTTAGAAAGGATAACAGGAAAATACTTTTGGCTAAGTATAATAGCCTTTTTTTTTATAGGATTGTATGGTGGTTTTATACAAGCTGGTGTTGGATTTATAATACTATTAGCCTTGTCTAGTATTAACCATATCTCTTTAGTGAAAAGCAATGCAATTAAGGTTTTTGTGGCACTTACATATTGCGTGGCTTCCATCGCTATTTTTGCTTACAATGATAGTATTAATTGGATGTACGGATTCATTCTTTCTATTGGAAATGCTTCTGGGGCTTGGGTTATGAGTAGGTGGTCTGTTAGTAAAGGTGACGGATTCGTAAAAAAAGTGCTTATTATTATGGTATTAGCAATGGCAATAAAACTATGGTTTCCTGATTTTTATAGTATCTTAGCTTCTCATTTTTTAGATCTTTTTTAATGGCTTTTAATTCATTTGGAAATTTATTAAAACTAACTACCTACGGAGAATCACACGGCTCTGCTATAGGGGGTGTTATTGATGGATTCCCTGCGGGTCTTGTGGTAGATTTTAATGCAATTCAAGAAGAATTAAACAGAAGGAAACCTGGCCAATCAAAAATTGTTACTCAACGTAAAGAACCAGATACCGTTGAATTTCTATCAGGAATTTTTGAGGGTAAAACAACAGGAACTTCCATTGGATTTATCATTAAGAATACCAATCAAAAATCTCATGATTATTCTCATAACACAGATGTGTACAGACCTTCTCATGCTGATTTTACCTACGATAAGAAGTTTGGTATAAGAGATTATCGTGGAGGCGGTCGTTCCTCTGCAAGAGAAACTGCCAACTGGGTTGTAGCTGGTGCTTTAGCAAAACAATTAATTGCTAACATTTCTATCAATGCCTATACTTCTTCGGTTGGCGATCTAGAAATGAGTAAAGAATACCAACAGTTAGATTTTACAAAAACAGAATCCAATATTGTTCGTTGTCCAGATGAAAAAATGGCAGAACAAATGATAACTAAAATTAAAGAAATTCGTAAACAAGGTGATACAATTGGTGGAACAATATCATGTGTCGCAAAAAATATTCCTGTAGGTTTAGGTGAACCTATTTTTAATAAACTTCATGCTGCCCTAGGAAATGCAATGCTTACTTTAAATGCTGTTAAAGGTTTTGAATTTGGTAGTGGTTTTGAAGGAACTAAGATGAATGGAAGTCAGCATAACGATGTTTTTAATGCAGACGGATCAACTCAAACCAATCTTTCAGGTGGGATTCAAGGAGGGATTAGCAACGGTATGGATATTTATTTTAGAGTCGCTTTTAAACCAGTGGCCACCATCATGCAAAATCAAAACACCATTAACTCTAAAGGAGAAGAAACAAAAATTATGGGTAAGGGACGTCATGATCCTTGTGTGGTTCCAAGAGCTGTTCCTATCATTGAAGCACTAACAGCTTTGGTTTTAGCTGACTTTTGGTTGCTTAATAAAACGCGAAAAATATAGTGTTTTTTTACTCTTTAAGTATCCCTGCTCTATTTCATAAGTTTTTTCAACAAAAAATTCATTAAAAATATGATTTTTGTTATGGTCATAAAACTATTGTAAGTTTAATAAACTATTTTTACTACACAATAATTTAGAGCTATAATTTCATCTATCAAACATGAGAATTAATTTTAAAACAATTGGTGCTTTTTTTACAATAATATTCTTTCAATCTATCACACAAGCTCAAGAATATAGGTATACCGAAACCCTTTTTTCCGCTGTTGAAGTTACTGAAAATGTAGACTATCAAAACGCACCTTTTATAGATTATCCATATACTGTTGAAATTAACACTACTAGTCAAGAATTAAAAATGGATATTTTTGTTCCAGAAGGAGACACAAATGAATATAAGCCTGCAATTATATTTGCACATTCAGGAGGATTTCTTTCAGGAAATAAAAACCATGATGACATGATGGCTTTTTGTGATTCTTTATCTAAAAAAGGCTATGTGACAGCTACTATAGAATATAGATTAGGTTTTAATATTATCACGAATCCAAATACACATGCTACTAGAGCTGTTTATAGAGGTATACAAGATGGAATGGCTGCAGTACGATATCTCAGGGCAAATGCTAGTATGTACAATGTCGATTCGGAAAAAATATATTTTGTAGGAAGTAGTGCAGGCTCCTTTATCGGATTACATAGTATATATATGAATGATGATGAGTTACCTGAAGACATTGGAACTGTATCATACATAAACATAACACCACCTTTTAGTCATACAACTCCAGATTTGGGGCCTTTAAACGTTGGAAATAATCTCAGTTTTGATGGTCAACCAGATGCGGTTGTTGCTTTGTGGGGTGCTATTCAAAATACAGATCTTATAAATTCAAATAATGACAAACCTGTATTTCTAATTCATGGAGGTATTGACTCTGTAGTCCCTTTTGAAATAGGTTCACCTTTTGGATATGCTGCATTAAATTACACCTATGGAAGTAATGAAATAAATAATAGACTTGAAGCACTAGAACTAACAAATAAAGAAACTTATTTTGTTCCTGATGGAGAGCATGAGTTTTATGGAACAGACAATGGAACTTGGAGTAATGGTATTGGTGGAAACGAGTACTGGGGAATTATTTTTGAAAAAATTACGAATTTTTTCTGGCAGCAACACAAACCAACTGCTAATTTTACTCATTCTAATAATGATCTAACTGTTGATTTTATTGATACGAGTATTGGAGCTCTTTCTTGGCGTTGGGATTTCGGTGATGGAAATATCAGTACTGAACAAAACCCGAGTCATACCTTTGAAGAGACTGGAGAATATGAGGTTAAACTCTATATTGAAAATGAAATTTTAAGTTGGGATGAAAAAGTAGTTATGATTAATAATTCTCTTTCAATAACAGAAAATGAATCAATCGATTTTAATTATTATCCAAATCCCACAAAAAAGGATATTTATTTTTCTTTTGAAAATAAGTATCAATCAGTTAAAATTGAACTATACAATATTACAAGTCAATTAATTCGTGAAAAAACTTTTTATGATTCTAAAAAAGTGATTTTTAATTTAGACAATATTTCTAAAGGAATGTACTTTGCTAAAATCACAAAAGATCAAAAAACACACTTATTAAAAATAGTGAAGGAATAATATTTTTATAACAATAACTTCATGTGTTAATTAAATAAAAAAACCCAAAACAATTGTTTTGGGTTTTTTATTATTTATGCTTCACCTGTAGGTCCAAAATTCATTGGAATTGGTGGTTGCTCGTAATCTTTGATTTCACCATGCACTTTCTCATATTTCAAAATATTATCAGCGAGAGCTTTTGTAAGCCTTTTAGCATGCTGTGGAGTCAAGATAATTCTAGACTTCACTTTAGCTTTGGGCACCCCTGGCATTATTCTAATAAAATCTACAATAAACTCAGAGACTGAATGATTGATGATTGCTAGGTTAGAATAGGTTCCTTCCGCAACAGATTCGTCTAGCTCAATATTAATTTGTCCTTTTTTATTTTGATCTTCTGCCATGATTATTATTAATTAAAGCTTCTTTCAATTTCTTCTTTAGGACCAACTATTAAATGATCATAAGTTCTCATACCAGTACCAGCTGGAATTTTCTTACCTACAATAACATTTTCTTTTAATCCTTCTAAATAATCTACTTTACCATTTACAGCAGCTTCATTCAATACTTTCGTTGTTTCCTGGAACGATGCCGCAGAAATAAACGATTTTGTTTGAAGAGAAGCTCTAGTAATTCCTTGCAATACTTGTTCTGCTGTTGCCGGTTGTGCATCTCTTGCAACAACTAGACTATTATCATTTCTACGCAACAATGAGTTTTCGTCTCTTAATTGACGCGCAGTAATAATTTGTCCAGCTTTTAAATTCTCAGAATCTCCTGCATCTTCAATTACTTTCATTCCGTAGATAGCATCATTTTCTAGAATAAAATCATTCTTATGAATCAATTGATTTTCTAAGAATAGCGTATCTCCAGAATCAATGATTCTTACTTTACGCATCATCTGACGAACAACAACTTCAAAGTGTTTATCATTAATCTTTACACCTTGTAAACGATATACATCTTGAATTTCATTCACCAAGTACTGTTGCACAGCAGAGGGTCCTTGTATTCTTAGAATATCTATTGGAGTAACTGCTCCGTCAGATAAAGGCATTCCTGCTTTTATAAAGTCGTTCTCTTGAACTAAGATTTGGTTAGAAAGTTTAATCAAATACTTTCTGATATCTCCTGTTTTAGATTCAACAATAATTTCTCTGTTACCTCTTTTAATTTTACCAAAAGAAACGACACCGTCTACTTCAGAGACCACTGCTGGGTTAGAAGGGTTACGTGCTTCAAATAATTCTGTTACTCTTGGAAGACCTCCAGTAATATCTCCGGCTTTACCTGATTTTCTAGGAATCTTAACCAATGTTTTTCCACTTTCTACAGCTTCACCATTGTCTACCATTAAATGAGCACCAACAGGTAAACTATAAGAACGTAAAGCATTACCGTCTTTATCTTCTATGATCAAAGAAGCAATAATTTTCTTATTCTTAGAATCAGTAATTACTTTTTCTTGGAAACCAGTTTGCTCATCTACTTCTACTTGGTAATTAATACCTTGCTCTAGATTATCAAACTTCACGGTACCTCCAAATTCAGAAACAATAACACCGTTAAATGGATCCCATTGACAAATAGCTTCTCCTTTTTTAATAGACTTAATCTTTTTGTTAAAGATTACAGACCCATAAGGAATGATATTTGTACTGAGTGTGATATCAGTCTTTTTATCAATTACTTTCATCTCAGCAGTTCTAGAAATTACAATATCTATCACTTTTCCATCTGCATCTTTTCCTTCTACTGTTCTAAGATCTTCTATAACTACCTTACCATCAAACTTAGCTGTTAATTTATTTTCTTCTGAAATATTTCCAGCAACTCCACCAACGTGGAAAGTTCTTAGTGTTAACTGCGTACCTGGTTCTCCAATAGATTGAGCTGCAATAACTCCTACAGCTTCACCAATTTGAACATTGTTAAGAGTAGATAAACTCTGCCCATAACATTTTGCACAAATTCCTCTTTGAGACTCACATGTTAATGCAGATCTTACTTGAACTAAATCTAACCCTGAAGCTTGGATAGCATTAGCAAATTTAGAGGTAATAACCTCACCAGCTCCAACTAATAAATCTTCATTTAATGGATGATATACATCTTGTAAAGCAACTCTTCCTTCTATTCTATCACTTAAAGATTCTACAATCTCATCGTTTTTCTTCAATGGAATTACGTCTAAACCTCTTAAGGTACCACAATCATGTTCATTAACAATTACATCTTGTGAAACATCAACTAAACGACGTGTTAAGTATCCTGCATCAGCAGTTTTTAATGCTGTATCGGCAAGACCTTTACGAGCACCGTGAGTAGAGATAAAATATTCTAGAATTGATAATCCTTCCTTAAAGTTTGAAAGAATTGGATTCTCAATAATTTCTCCACCACCTGATGTAGATTTTTTAGGTTTTGCCATCAATCCACGCATTCCTGTTAACTGACGAATCTGTTCTTTAGATCCCCTAGCTCCAGAATCTAGCATCATGTATACTGAGTTAAATCCTTGTTGGTCTTCACGTAAACGCTTCATAGATAATTCAGTTAATTGATTGTTGGTTCTTCCCCAAATATCAATTACTTGATTGTAACGCTCTTTTTGCGTTAACATACCCATGTTATAATTCATTACAATTCCGTCTACCTCTTTATTGGCTTCAGCAATCATAGCTCCTTTTTCTTCTGGAATAATAATATCTCCTAAACTGAAAGATAAACCACCTTGAAAGGCAAATTTATATCCCATGTTTTTGATTTCATCTAAGAAGTCTCCTGTTGTTGGAATGTCTGTTACTTTTAAAATACCACCAATAATTCCACGAAGAGATTTCTTAGTTAATACTTCATTTATATATCCAGCAGCTTCAGGTACAACTTCATTAAATAAGACTCTACCAACGGTAGTTTCAATGATCTTCTTCACTGAATTTCCTTCCTCGTCAATATCGTATGTTCTTACTTTAATTCCAGCATTTAACTCAACCATTTCTTCGTTAAAAGCAATAGTTACCTCTTCTGGAGAATAAAAAGTTAAGCCTTCACCTTTTACAGGTACATCTTTAGTAGATTTTCTTTCTTTGGTCATATAATACAGACCCAAAACCATATCCTGAGATGGTACAGTAACTGGTGCACCATTTGCAGGGTTTAAGATATTATGAGAAGCCAACATTAATAATTGCGCTTCTAAAATAGCCTCTGGCCCTAATGGTAAGTGAACAGCCATTTGATCTCCATCAAAATCGGCATTAAAAGCTGTACACACTAATGGATGTAACTGAATTGCTTTTCCTTCGATTAATTTTGGTTGAAATGCTTGAATACCTAAACGGTGTAATGTAGGCGCACGGTTTAATAAAACAGGGTGTCCTTTAATTACATTTTCTAGAATATCCCAAACAACTGGTTCTTTTCTATCTATAATTTTCTTTGCAGATTTTACTGTTTTAACAATTCCTCTTTCAATTAATTTACGAATTACAAAAGGCTTGTAAAGTTCGGCTGCCATTTCTTTTGGAATACCACATTCAGACAACTTTAATTCTGGTCCAACAACAATTACAGAACGTGCAGAATAATCAACACGTTTTCCTAATAAGTTCTGACGAAAACGTCCTTGCTTACCTTTTAAGGAATCAGATAATGATTTTAAAGGTCTGTTAGATTCTGTTTTTACTGCTGAAGATTTACGTGTGTTATCAAACAATGAATCTACAGATTCTTGTAACATACGTTTTTCATTACGTAAAATTACTTCAGGAGCTTTAATCTCCATCAGTCTTTTTAAACGATTGTTTCTGATGATTACTCTTCGATATAGATCATTTAAATCTGAGGTAGCAAAACGACCACCATCTAATGGGACTAATGGACGTAATTCTGGTGGTATTACCGGAACTACCTTCATAATCATCCACTCAGGTTTGTTTTCTCGATTCTTTTGTGAATCTCTAAATGCTTCAACAACGTTTAATCTTTTTAAAGCTTCTGCTTTACGTTGTTTAGACGTTTCAGTATTTGCTTTATGTCTTAATTGATATGATAATTCATCTAAATCAATACGGGCTAATAAATCGATTAGACACTCTGCTCCCATTTTAGCGATAAACTTATTAGGGTCTGTATCGTCTAAATAATTATTCTCTTGTGGAACTGTGTCTAGAATATCTAAATATTCTTCTTCTGTTAAGAAATCCATTTTATGTAATGGTTCTCCTTCAATATTTTTTGCAATACCTGGTTGAATTACCACATATCTTTCGTAGTAGATAATCATATCTAGCTTCTTAGATGGTAATCCTAATAAGTATCCCATTTTGTTTGGTAACGATCTAAAATACCAAATATGAGCAACAGGGACAACCAAATTGATGTGTCCGACTCTATCTCTACGTACTTTCTTTTCAGTTACTTCTACACCACATCGATCACAAACAATTCCTTTATAACGAATTCTTTTATATTTTCCACAAGCACATTCAAAGTCCTTTATAGGACCAAAAATACGCTCACAAAATAGTCCGTCTCTTTCGGGTTTGTGTGTACGATAATTAATAGTTTCTGGCTTTAACACCTCTCCTTTAGATGATTCTAAAATAGATTCTGGTGATGCTAAACCAATTGAGATTTTGTTAAACTTTTTTACAGTGTACTTCTCGTTTTTTCTTGCCATGGTAATGGTATCGAATTAAATTTGAGTTAAAAACCCTTATTAAATAAGTATATCTTTGGGTATATTTTAAAATATACCCAAAAAATATGCTATATATTTATTCTTCTAGTTTTAGATCTAAACCTAAACCTTTCAATTCATGCATTAATACATTGAAAGATTCTGGCAGTCCTGGTTCTGGCATGGTTTCACCTTTAACAATACTTTCGTATGTTTTAGCTCTACCCATCACATCATCAGATTTTACTGTTAGAATTTCTCTCAATATGCTTGAGGCTCCATAAGCCTCTAAAGCCCAAACTTCCATCTCTCCAAAACGCTGTCCTCCAAATTGTGCCTTACCACCAAGTGGTTGTTGAGTAATCAACGAGTAAGGTCCGATAGAACGAGCATGCATTTTATCTTCAATCATGTGACCTAGTTTAATCATATAAATTACACCTACAGTAGCTGGTTGATCGAAACGTTTTCCTGTTCCACCATCATATAGGTATGTATGACCAAATCTTGGTACTTCTGCTTCGTCAGTAAATTCATTAATTTGATCTAATGAAGCTCCATCAAAAATTGGAGTTGAATATTTTCTGTCTAATTTCTGTCCAGCCCAACCAAGAACTGTTTCATAAATCTGACCAATATTCATACGCGATGGTACACCTAACGGATTTAATACAATATCAACAGGTGTTCCGTCTTCTAAAAATGGCATATCTTCTTGACGAACAATACGGGCAACAATACCTTTGTTTCCGTGACGTCCAGCCATTTTATCTCCTACTTTTAGTTTACGCTTCTTAGCAACATAAATCTTAGCTAGTTTTAATATTCCTGCTGGTAATTCATCTCCTACAGAAATTGTAAACTTCTCACGACGTAAAACACCTTGTAAATCGTTTACTTTAATTTTGTAATTATGAATTAACTCACTAACATGTGCATTAATTTTAGTGTCAGTAGTCCAAGTACCTGATGTTAAATGAATATAATCATCAACAGCATTTAGCATCTTGAGTGTGTATTTTTTACCTTTAGGTAAAACTTCCTCTCCTAGATCATTAAATACCCCTTGGGATGTTTTTCCACTAACTAGTTGGAATAGTTTATCTACTAAGTTTTCTTTTAAAACTTCAAATTTAGACACAAAAGAAGATTCTAAAGAGGCTACTGCTTCTTTATCTCTAATTCTCTTAGTCTTATCTTTTACAGCTCTTCTGAATAACTTTTTATCAATTACCACACCTCTTAAAGATGGTGAAGCTTTTAAAGATGCATCTTTTACATCTCCTGCTTTATCACCAAAAATAGCTCTTAAAAGTTTTTCTTCCGGTGTAGGATCAGATTCTCCTTTTGGTGTAATCTTACCAATTAGAATATCTCCTGGATTTACTTCTGCACCAATTCTAATCATTCCGTTCTCATCTAAGTCTTTAGTAGCCTCTTCAGAAACGTTAGGAATATCATTGGTTAATTCTTCTGTACCTAATTTTGTGTCACGTACATCTAAAGAATATTCATCTATATGAATAGAAGTAAAAATATCTTCACGAACAACTTTTTCAGAAATTACAATTGCATCCTCAAAGTTATACCCTTTCCAAGGCATAAAGGCTACTTTCATATTTCTTCCTAGTGCTAATTCTCCTTTTTGTGTTGCATATCCTTCACAAAGAACCTGACCTTCTTTAACTCTATCTCCTGAACTGACAATAGGTTTAAGGTTAATACATGTTCCTTGATTGGTTTTTCTAAACTTAATTAAGTCATACGATTTTTCATCAGATTCAAAACTTACCAGCTTCTCTTGGTCTGTTCTATCATACTTGATGGTAATCTTATTTGCATCTACATATTCAACAACTCCTGCTCCTTCTGCATTAATTAAGATTCTAGAATCTTTTGCAACTCTTCTTTCTAATCCAGTTCCAACAATTGGAGATTCTGGACGTAATAATGGTACCGCCTGACGCATCATGTTTGATCCCATCAAGGCACGGTTGGCATCATCATGCTCTAAGAAAGGAATTAAAGATGCTGAAATTGATGCAATTTGATTTGGAGCAACGTCCATATAATCAATTGTATCTGGTGTAACTACTGGGAAATCTCCTTCCGCACGTGCAATTACTTTTTCTCCTGCAATAACACCATTTTTATCTAGCTCTAAATTAGATTGAGCAATTTTCTTACCTTCTTCTTCTTCAGCACTTAAATAAATTGGCTCATTTTCGACATCAACAGACCCTTTAGAAACTTCTCTATAAGGAGTTTCTATAAATCCTAGGTTGTTTACTTTGGCAAATACAGACAAAGATGAAATTAAACCAATATTTGGTCCTTCCGGTGTTTCAATTGGACATAAACGGCCGTAGTGAGTATAGTGAACATCACGAACCTCGAATCCTGCTCTTTCTCTTGACAAACCACCTGGCCCAAGAGCAGACAATCTACGCTTGTGAGTAATCTCTGCTAATGGATTTGTTTGATCCATAAATTGAGATAACTGATTGGTTCCAAAGAATGAGTTAATTACGGAAGATAATGTCTTCGCGTTAATTAAATCAATTGGAGTAAATACCTCGTTGTCACGTACATTCATTCTCTCACGAATAGTACGAGCCATACGAGCTAAACCTACACCAAACTGACTAGCTAATTGCTCTCCTACTGTTCTAACACGACGGTTAGATAGGTGATCAATATCATCTACTTCAGCTTTTGAATTGATTAATTCAATTAGATACTTTATGATGGTAATAATATCTAATTTTGTTAACACTTTTTGGTTGATATCAATATCTAAACCAAGTTTTGTATTCATTCTAAAACGTCCTACTTCACCTAAATTGTAACGTTGCTCAGAGAAAAATAATTTATCAATAATTCCTCTTGCAGTTTCCTCATCTGGCGGCTCAGCGTTTCTTAATTGTCTGTAGATATGTTCAACAGCCTCTTTTTCTGAATTTGTTGGATCTTTTTGTAACGTATTGTGAATGATTGCGTAATCTGCTTGTTGATTATCTTCTTTGTGAAGTAATACAGTTTTCGCTCCTGCTTCAATAATTTCGTCTATATGCTCTTTTTCGATAATTGTATCACGATCAAAAATAATTTCATTACGTTCTATAGATACAACTTCTCCAGTATCTTCATCTACAAAGTCTTCAAACCAAGTTTTTAATACCCTTGCAGCTAATTTTCTACCTAGAACTTTTTTTAATCCAGCTTTAGAAACTTTCACTTCTTCTGCTAAATCAAAAATTTCTAATATGTCCTTATCTCTTTCAAAACCAATAGCTCTGAATAGAGTAGTGACAGGTAATTTTTTCTTTCTATCAATATAAGCGTACATCACTTGATTGATATCGGTCGCAAATTCTATCCAAGAACCTTTAAAAGGAATTACTCTTGCAGAATATAATTTTGTGCCGTTTGCATGGTAAGATTGCCCAAAGAATACACCTGGAGATCTATGTAATTGAGATACTACAACTCTTTCTGCTCCATTGATTACAAAAGTACCTGAGTTTGTCATATAAGGAATAGTTCCTAAATAAACATCTTGTACTATTGTTTCAAAATCTTCGTGCTCAGGATCAGTACAATATAATTTTAGACGTGCTTTTAATGGCACACTGTGAGTAAGGCCTCTTTCAATACATTCTTGAATGCTATATCTGGGTGGATCTACAAAATAGTCTAAAAATTCTAATACAAAGTTGTTACGAGTATCGGTTATTGGAAAGTTATCCATGAAGGTTTTGTATAAACCTTCTTCACCTCGCTCTTCAGCTTTTGTTTGTAATTGGAAAAAATCTTGAAAAGATTTTACTTGAATATCCAAAAAATCAGGATAATCTATTCCAAGCTTTGAAGAAGCGAAATTGATTCTTTCAGTAGTGTTTTTCGTTGCCAAAAGAGAATATTTTTTTGATTAAAAATTCTGTAATTAATAAAGTAGGAGTATATACACAAAATGGTTTAGGTCTAAGAATAACAAAATTCTTAAGAACCTAAACCTTAATTTGTTAGATATGGAGAAACTTATTTAAGTTCAACCTCAGCTCCTGCTTCCTCTAAAGATTTTTGAAGACCTTCTGCCTCATCTTTAGAAACACCTTCTTTAATTGGTGCAGGCGCGCTGTCTACGATACCTTTTGCTTCTTTTAATCCTAAACCAGTTAATTCTTTAACTAATTTTACAACCGCAAGCTTAGAACCTCCTGCTGCTTTTAAGATTACATCAAATTCTGTTTGCTCTTCTTCTGCTTCTCCTTCTCCAGATGCTGGACCAGCAATAGCTACAGCTGCTGCTGCAGGCTCAATACCGTACTCATCTTTTAAAATACCAGCCAATTCATTAACTTCTTTTACTGTTAAGTTAACTAATTGTTCTGCGAAATCTTTTAAATCTGCCATTTCAATTGTTTTAAAAATTTTTATTATTTAGTTTATTAATGCGCTAATTTATTTTTCTGATAATGTCTTTAAAATACCAGATAATTTACCTCCACTTGATTGTAATGCTGAAATAACATTTTTAGCAGGTGATTGTAATAATGTAATAATATCCCCTATGAGTTCTTCTTTCGACTTCACATTTACAAGAGATTCTAATTGGTCGTCTCCGACATAAATAGCCTCTTCAATATAAGCACCTTTTAATAAAGGTTTGTCTGATTTTTTCCTAAACTCTTTAATCACTTTAGCAGGTGCATTACTTGCCTCGGATATCATTAAAGAAGTATTGCCTTTCAATACATCTTGTAATTCTCCAAACTCCTTATCAGAAGCTTCCATTGCTTTTGAAAGCAATGTGTTTTTTACAACAGCTAGTCGAACGTTCGCTTTAAAACATACTCTACGTAGTTTTGATGTAGCTAATGCGTCTAACCCAGAAATATCTGCTAAATAAATAGTATTGGTCTCTGCTAACGTGGCTGTTAAATCTTGTATTACTTGTGATTTTTCTTCTCTAGTCATAATGATACATTTTTAACTGCTTACGAAACAGATTTAACATCAACTTCAACACTAGGACTCATCGTAGAACTCATAAAGATACTCTTGATGTAAACTCCTTTTGATGCTGTTGGTTTCAATTTAATGATTGTTTGTAATAACTCATTTGTGTTTTCAGCAATTTTGTCAGCATCAAAAGATGATTTAGCAACTGATGCATGGATAATTCCAGTTTTATCAACTTTAAAATCAATCTTACCTGCTTTAACTTCTTTTACTGCTTTTGCAACATCCATAGTAACTGTACCTGTCTTTGGATTAGGCATTAAACCTCTAGGACCTAGAACTCTTCCTAAAGGACCTAACTTACCCATAACACTAGGCATTGTGATAATCACATCTACGTCTGTCCAACCTCCTTTAATTTTTTGAAGGTATTCATCTAAACCAAAATAATCAGCACCAGCTTCTTCAGCTTCTGCTTCTTTATCTGGTGTAACTAATGCAAGCACTTTAACATCTTTCCCTGTCCCGTGTGGTAATGTCACTACGCCTCTAACCATTTGGTTAGCTTTACGTGGATCGACTCCTAAACGAACAGCTATATCTACAGATGCATCAAACTTTACATTAGTAATTTCTTTGATTAAAGCAGAAGCAGCATTTAAATCTAAAGATTTAGAGCTATCTAACTTTGCGTGGGCTTCTTTTTGCTTTTTTGTTAATCTTGCCATTTTACTAGTTTTAATAAAGTTTATGCTGGTGCATTACCTTTAACTGTTAATCCCATAGAACGCGCTGTACCTGCGATCATTTTCATTGCCGATTCAATAGTAAATGCATTTAAATCTACCATTTTGTCTTCTGCAATCACTTTAATTTGATCCCAAGAGACAGATGCTACTTTTTTTCTGTTAGGCTCACCGGAGCCTTTCTTAATTTTTGCCGCTTCCATTAATTGTACTGCAGCTGGTGGTGTTTTTATAACAAATTCGAATGATTTGTCTTTATAAACGCTAATAGCAACAGGTAAAATCTTACCCTGTTTGTCTTGGGTTCTAGCGTTGAATTGCTTACAGAACTCCATAATATTAACACCTGCAGCACCTAGAGCGGGTCCAACCGGTGGCGATGGATTCGCGGCACCTCCCCTAACTTGTAATTTAACTACTTTACTTAACTCTTTTGCCATTTTAATAAATGTTTAAAGTGACATGTTTTTTAATTGGAAGCCAAAAAACACATCGGTATATATTTATGTAACAATTATATTTTCTCTACTTGCATATAGCTAAGCTCTAAAGGAGTTTTACGTCCAAAAATCTTAACCATAACTTCTAATTTTCTTTTCTCTTCATTAACTTTTTCAATAGTTCCGTCAAAACCATTAAAAGGACCATCAATTACTTTTACTGTTTCACCTGGTGTAAAAGGAATCGCAATATTTTCATCTTGTATGGCTAACTCATCAACTTTACCAAGCATTCTATTAACTTCTGATCTTCGCATTGGTACTGGGTCACCCCCTTTAGTTTCACCTAAAAAACCAATGACACCTGTTATTGATTTTATAACATGAGGAACTTCCCCTGTTAAATTTGCTTCTACCATAATGTATCCTGGAAAGTAAACTTTTTCTTTATTTACTTTCTTACCATCACGGATTTGAATTACTTTTTCTTTAGGAACCAATACCTGACTCACAAAATCAGAGAGTCCTAAACGAGAAATTTCAGTCTCTATATAAGACTGTACTTTGTTCTCTTGTCCTCCGATTGCTCTTACAACATACCATTTCATTACTGAGTCAGTCATCATTAATTGAATTTAATTAAACATTCCGAAAAAATTATCTAAGCCGGTCTGAAAAACATAATCTACTCCTGCAACAGCAAGAGCAAATACAATTGTAAAAAGGGCTACTGTCACGGTTGTCTTTTGTGCGTCTTTACTAGACGACCAAGTCATGTGGTTGTTTAATTCTTCGAAAGAATCTTTAATATATTGTATAAACTTCATTTCTTCATTTATTTGCACGGATTGAGGGACTCGAACCCCCGACACCTGGTTTTGGAGACCAGTGCTCTACCAGCTGAGCTAAACCCGTCTCTATTCATTAGTTAAGGCATCCTGACAATATCAGGACACCTTAACAATAAAACTTATTATAATTGACTAAAAATTAGTCTAATATTTCAGTTACCTGACCAGCTCCAACTGTTCTACCACCTTCACGGATAGCAAAACGCAAACCTAAACTTAATGCAATTGGTTGAAGTAAATCAACAATAATAGTTAAGTTGTCTCCTGGCATAACCATTTCTATACCATCTGGTAAATTAATAGTACCTGTTACATCAGTTGTTCTTACATAAAACTGCGGACGGTAGTTGTTATGAAATGGAGTATGACGTCCACCTTCTTCTTTTTTAAGAACATATACCTCAGCTTTAAACTTTGCGTGTGGTGTTACTGATCCAGGTTTGGTAATTACCATACCTCTTTTAATATCAGCTTTTTCAATACCTCTTAATAAAATACCTGCATTATCTCCAGCTTCTCCTCTGTCTAATATCTGACGGAACATCTCAATACCAGTAATCGTAGAAGTTAATTTCTCAGCTCCCATACCAATAATTTCTACTGGATCTCCAGTGTTTGCAATACCAGTTTCTATTCTACCAGTAGCAACAGTACCACGACCAGTAATAGAGAATACATCTTCAATAGGCATTAAGAAATCTTTATCAACCTCTCTTAATGGCTCTTCAATCCATGTATCAACAGCTTCCATTAATTCCATAACGGTATCAACCCATTTTTTCTCACCATTTAATGCACCTAAAGCAGAACCTGCAATTACAGGCCCATTATCTCCATCGTACTCATAGAAAGAAAGTAATTCTCTTACTTCCATATCTACCAATTCAATTAGTTCTTCATCATCAACCATATCTACTTTATTCATAAATACAACCATGCGAGGAATACCAACCTGACGTCCTAGAAGGATGTGCTCACGTGTTTGTGGCATTGGTCCGTCTGTAGCAGCAACAACTAAAATTGCACCGTCCATTTGAGCAGCACCAGTTACCATGTTCTTCACGTAATCCGCGTGACCTGGACAATCTACGTGTGCGTAGTGACGATTTGCTGTTTGATACTCAACGTGAGATGTATTAATTGTAATACCTCTTTCTTTTTCCTCTGGAGCATTATCAATCTGGTCGAATGATAGTGCTGAAGATAAACCTGCATCAGCTAATACTTTAGTAATAGCCGCAGTTAGTGTAGTCTTACCGTGATCTACATGTCCGATTGTACCAATGTTTAAGTGTGGTTTCGAACGGTCAAAATTTGCTTTTGCCATGATTATTAATTTTTAATTCTAAGTTAAATATATTTAGTGTCTAATAAATTCTTCTTTTGAGCCAGCGACGGGAGTTGAACCCGTGACCTCATCCCTACCAAGGATGCGCTCTACCATCTGAGCTACACCGGCTTGGAAAAATTTGAGTGTGAGACTAACTTTTCACAGACTAACACTCAGGACAAATTTTTATTATATTTCTAAAACAATACTTTATCCTTTTGAGCGAGAGACCAGGTTCGAACTGGCGACATTCAGCTTGGAAGGCTGACGCTCTACCAACTGAGCTACTCTCGCATTTTTAATTGAAATTTTGTGGGGAGAGCAGGATTCGAACCTGCGAAGACGTAGTCAACGGAGTTACAGTCCGTCCTCGTTGGCCGCTTGAGTATCTCCCCAAAATTTCACTATTTAAATGAACGTACTACTGTTTTTGAGCCGATGGAGGGACTCGAACCCACGACCTGCTGATTACAAATCAGCTGCTCTAGCCAGCTGAGCTACATCGGCTGTTTTTTTAACAAAAACAATCCGTTATTTCTAACGGACTGCAAATGTAATAAGTTTTTTTAATTTCTAAAACTTTTTTATGTTTTTTTATGCATTTTATATTGCTATTGAATCTCTTAATTTTTCTTTTGATTTTTTGAGCCTTCTTTTTAATGATTCAACACCTGTACTTATTCCTTCTTCAAAACTTTTAAATTGTTTTTTTACAACCAACTCGTTTCCTGGAATATTTATTTTTATCTCTGTTGTTTTATTTTCTTTATCACTTGAATTTTCTAGTTTAAAAAACACTTCTGCTTTTAAAATTTTATCATGGAATTTTGATAAAGACTCTACTTTTTTTTCTGTGAATTTTAATAAATTGAGTGTGGCGTTAAAATTTACTGACTGGATCGATACTTTCATGAATTTTATTTTTTAGTGCTCCTAGGATGAGCTTGTTTGTAAACTTTTTTTATTTGCTCCAAGCTGTTATGTGTATAGACTTGGGTAGAGGCTAAACTTGAATGTCCTAGTAATTCTTTAACCGAATTTAAATCTGCCCCCTCATTTAACAGATGGGACGCAAAAGAATGCCTTAATATGTGTGGACTTTTCTTCAATTTCGAAGAGACTTCACTAAAGTAATTATTTATAACTCTATATACAAGAGTTTCATATATTTTATTACCTTTTGAAGTCAATAACAAATAATCTTCAGCGCTACATATAAGATCTCTATGTTTCATATAGGAATGTAAACTTTTTATAACACTAGGTAGTAATGGAAGCAATCGTTCTTTATTCCTTTTCCCTATTACCTTTAATTGTTTTTCTGAAAAATTTAATGAACTTATTTTTAGCTGAATCAGCTCCGCCCTTCTCATTCCAGTTGAATAAAAAAGTTCAACAATCAACTTATTCCGTGAAGATTCAAAAGAGTCGTTGAGGGTTATATTTGATAAAACTTCGTTAACTTCCTTAATAGAAAAAGGAACTTGAATTTTTTTTGGTGTCTTTAAAGCCTTATGACTTGATAGTGGATTGTTTTGAATGATTTTAATTTTTTGGAGATACTTATAAAAAGATTTTAAAGAACTTATTTTTCTATTAATACTTCGGTTACTTACTTTAGCTTCAACCAAATAAACAATCCAAGACCTAATTTGAGAGTAATGAATTTCTGAGATTTTTTCCTGTTGATAGGTTTCTTTGCAAAAATCTTGTAAAGAAATTAAATCTTTTTTGTAGGCTGTAACTGTGTGAATAGAATATTTTTTTTCTAATAGCAAATATTCTAGAAAAGAAGTAATTAAATTCATTGGATATAAATAGGTCTACCAAATGTAATAAAATAGAAAGCAAAAAAAAACCCACATCATAAGATATGGGTTTTAAATACTATTTTAAAAAAGTCTAACCAACTTCTTCTTTTGTTCTTAGGCCTTGTACATAAGATGCTTTAATTCTTTGAGCTCTTTTAGCTACAGATGGCTTTGTAAAATGCTTTCTTTCGCGTAAGTTTCTCATGGTCTTTGTACGATCAAATTTTCTTTTGAAACGTTTTAAAGCTCTATCTATATTCTCTCCTTCTTTTACTGGTATGATTAACATATGTTGGCACCTCCTTTCAATCTTCTATTTTTAAATGGACTGCAAATGTAATATGAATTTTTAATTATATGGAGGCAAAATTGATTTTTTTTAATAGATTGGAAAACATGTTCAAAAAACTAGGTTGCTGGCTTATACTCTTTCCCGTCTATAATGATTTTTGCAATAATTTCCTTTAAGATCTCTGAAGTACCTCCTCCAATTGGGCCAAGTCTACTATCTCTGAAGAGTCTAGCGATT
>Ga0209092_10001093_pt1 | contig 27199 bp, 42 predicted proteins | sample FraStrMetagenome_FD_187446 | JGI IMG/M metagenome (GOLD analysis project Ga0209092, IMG submission 187446) | Marine eukaryotic phytoplankton communities from Arctic Ocean - Fram Strait ARC3M Metagenome (SPAdes) (version 2) | ecosystem: Environmental > Aquatic > Marine > Oceanic | place: Fram...
TACAGATGTCCTAAAGGAGCTTACGGACTTAGAATGAGTACTGCTGGTATCTATAATCAGTTGATAGAAAAGCAGGAGTTTGGAGGTCAAATTCAAATGATGCCCGAAGATACAGATTGGAGTAAACTAGTATGACTAACAACGAGTTTTTTGAACGAATATCAATGAATAGTATTAATAGGCTTGAAGTTATAGACCAAACTGGTCGCGCCTATACTCACTACGTTAGTGGTAACGAAAAAGTACGATATAGTTTACAAGATAATAATCGTACACTTAAAATATTTATTGATGAATTTGGGAGCAATGAACATGACAATGCCTAATGAACGAAGATGGGCAGTAAACAATACTAGGCAATTTCTAGTTGACTTAATGGATCCTAAGAAGACACCCAAGGTACCAAGTGCTATAAGGAAAGAAGCATATCGTTGCCTAAAGCATTATCCAGGTGACTACTACATGGAACAAGCCGCTGAACAGGCGCCGGGTGTATTTGGCGATTGGGACCACGGCATCAAAGATGTAGATATAGAGAAAACGATTAAAGAGCAATTGGCACATTTAAAAGACAATCAACAATAAATAATTATATTACTAAGGATATAAAATGAATAAAACACCAGAGACAATTAATCGCGAACGTATTGAATCAGAACGGTTAGTTGCCGAATTCATTGCTAAAGGCGGCACTATTACAGTGTGTGAGCCTGAGGCTCGAACCCCTCAAGAAGATATACCTAAGCAGGCGTGGGGCAAAAAGACGTAATATAATATGGACACTCTTGTACTTAATGCAGATGGCAAGCCAATGTCAATGCTACCTCCTAGCACAATACAATGGAAAGAAGCTATTACATATCTATGGCTAGACAAAGTAGTTGTACTAGAATGGTACGATGACTGGGTTGTTAGTAGTGCTAGTTGGGAGACAAGAGTGCCCGCAGTTATTATGTTAAAAACAATGCTACGCAATAATCGTAAACCTCGCTTCTCACGTTACAATGTAAAGTTGCGAGATTTATTTACTTGTCAGTATTGTGCATCATCGTTTGAGCCACAGACACTTACACTGGATCATGTACTGCCTATTAGTAAGGGCGGCAAAACATCATGGACAAACATTGTTAGTGCATGTAGACCTTGCAACACAGCTAAATCGAATAAACTTAATGTGAAACCGTTGGCAGAACCTTACCAACCTGACTACTGGGAACTTGTTGCTAAACGTAAGACACTTGCATTTACAATTAAGCATCCGAGTTGGACAACTTTCTTACAATAATTATGCTAAATAACTCATATGCTCATAACAGACTCGACAGATCTCGACCTTACGCAGTATAAAAGATTGTTCACTATCGGGTGCAGTTTTACTCATTGGCTGTGGCCTACATGGGCTGATATAATTGCAAAAGAGTATCCTGATTTAGAATATCATAACTTCGGTGTGCCTGGATGCGGCAACGACTACATATTTATTATGTTAAATCAGCTAACAAAAAAGTATAATTTAGGCGACGGCGATTTAGTTATGATTATGTGGAGTTCATTCCATAGACTATCAGCATACGATACTTATCGCGAAAAACAAAGTACAGCAATACTTAACGATAAGCCAGCAACAGATATAATTAAATGCACATGGAATTGGAAAAGCGGTGGCGATTTAATTGCTGAATCAGAACGACTAGAACATACTACTTGGTGCGATAGAGGCTACTTAATACGCAATTATGCGTTAATAGACACTGTAAGTACTGTTATGGAACAAAGTGCTTACACAGGCGCTCAAATGCTGTCTGTAGGCCCATTTGAGCAATTGCTCTTCGATACAACAGGAGTTGCAGGCGGTACGCCATCAGACGATGTACATGAACTATATAGCCAGGTAGTTAATAAGTGCTTGCCAGGCCCGTCATTGTATGAGTTTTTAGATTATAAACATAACAATATAGTATGGGGAAGTGTTGAGAATGGACCCGGTGAGCCGTTCCCTTCATGGGATTATCATCCATTTAGTTCGCAATATTATGCATATTTACAAGTGCTAGGCATCAAGCTAAGTCCTAGTACACTAACTTGGTGTAATGTAATGGATGATGTAATTAGATCAACAAACAATCCAGCTGACTTAGAAAGCAATCCAAACTGGAAATATAATTTCTACTCTGAAATAGAATTTCCTTTATAAATAGGTTGACTATAATACGCTAAGCCTGTATAATATAACACTTAGCAAGCAAGAAAAGAATTAAAGTAGCGGGTAAAACCAAGGGCAAGAAAAGGCGGTTCCTGCGTAGTTAGGAGTCGTGAGGTGCAGTACGTTCATTTGTACAGCCAGAGAATACTGGTGCGGGGCCTTTTCAACGTAACACTTCTATTAGAAGTAAAAGAGTGTTGCGCCCTTAGCTCAGCTGGATAGAGCAACGGCCTTCTAAGCCGTAGGTCAGTGGTTCGAATCCACTAGGGCGTACCAAACAATAATAAAGAGGCACACAAATGGCAGAAGTCGATAAAGTAGTACCCGAACATAAGCATTTGATAATTCGGGCAGAAGTAAACAGTCCACCCAAAGAAGCAGAATGGGTTAAGGATTGGTTAGGACATTTAGTAGAGAAGATTGGTATGACAATATGCGATGGTCCACATGCATCGTATGTAGACGTACCGGGTAACTGTGGTGTAACAGGTGTTGTGATTATTGAGACAAGCCACATTGCAATTCATGTATGGGACGAACCTAACCCTGCATTGGTACAGTTAGATGTATACACATGTGGACCGTTTAACAAGCAAGACATCTTTGATGAGCTACAGCAGTTCGAGCCTTCAAAGGTTGAATGGAAGTTCCTTGATAGAGAACATGGACTCAAAGAGTTGGAGATACAGGATGCCAACTAAGTTTAAAGAGTCAACTAAGGAACGCAATGGCAAGATGCAAAACTATTACATGCAGACAACTCCTTTAACAGTACTGCAAGAAGCATTAGATAGTTCAGCAACTGCACCAAAAAAGAAACAAAAGATACGCAATGAGTTAGTGAAGCGAGGCGTATTGTAAAGTGTTTGGGCGCACCAAAAATTGGAGAGTTGACAGAGTGGCCGATCGTGATTCCCTGCTAAGGAATTGTCTGTGAAAACGGACCGAGGGTTCGAATCCCTCACTCTCCTCCAGTTTAAAATGCACAATGCACTAAAGATACGCTAAATACACTGTAAGTAATATAAAAATGGGGCTGTAGCTCAGTTGGGAGAGCGGTTCCCTTGCACGGAACAGGTCGTAGGTTCGATCCCTATCAGCTCCACCATTTTTATAAGCGAGTATAGTATAACGGTTATTACAAGACGTTGCCAACGTTTGGATATCGGTTCGATTCCGATTACCCGCTCCAACTACAGGAAACAGTAACGAATGCTATGGATAACGATTACAGCGTACAAATATCTGATTACATAATAGATAACCAAGCCGAGTTAGAATCGGATGCACTGCTAAACCTTGGCGAATTTGATGTGCGTCGACCTGCTATTAGAAGGAAGTTGGTTGTATCATATAGAAACGGTTTCACTCCTGCATATAATGCATTCACACTATTCAAAAACAGCCCAGTATGGCAAGGCCTACTTTCAGAATTATGTACAAGAATACTAGAATTTTACAAATCACAAGACATCGCAGATGTAGATAGAACATCTACACTATTTTTAAAAGCATGGGTAAATTTAGCCTCACCTGAAAATGTATTAGGGTGGCATAAACACGCCGGATTATTTCATGGGTATCTAGCTATATCACCTCAAGGCACAATGACACAATTCTCAGGCGAGCATAGGCAATTTCTTGTAGAGAACAAAGTTGGCACAGTTTACTTTGGGCCGGCAGGCTTAGCACATCGGGTCTTGGTAACACAAACATTTGGCAAATTTAGGCGCCTTACTATAGGATTTGATATACTAGATACGTTAGCACATACTACCTATCCTACTAATTTATATATACCTATTCCTGTAGCCGGTTAGTGCTACACATACAAACTTCACAGAATAAATAGTAATATGAATATTGTTATACCAGCGGCCGGTGCAGGCAGTAGATTTAAACCACTTTACAGTGAACCAAAACCTTATATTACAGTAGGTGGCCAATCAATGATAGCTACTGCGGTAGAAACGTTACGAATCAAAGAAGGAACGTTTCACTATATACTTCCGGTAGATGATTTAACACTCGGAATAAAGCATCATTTGAGTACCAAGACACCTAAGTGTGTCTTTTATGAAATTGACTATGTAACCGATGGTGCTGTACAGACAGCGTTGCTTGCGGCCGATGCAATTGACACAGACGAAGAATTAATAATTACAAATTGCGATCAAATAATGAGCTGGCAGTGGCCTGACATTATTGATCAGTTGCGGCAATACGATGCAGGACTTGTTACTATAAGAAGTGATGATCCTAAGCATAGTTATGCAGATGTACACCCAGCCACAGGCGTAGTACAGCGTGTAGTAGAGAAAGAAGTAATCAGTAACTTTGCCCTAACAGGTATTCATTACTGGAAACGCGGCAGTGATTTTGTTAAAGCAGGAAAGCAAATGATTGCAGACGATAACAGATCACTAAACGAGTTCTATGTTAGTGCTACTTACAATTACTTAATTGAAGATGGCTTAATAGTAGGGCATGTAACAATACGTGAAGACAATATATGTTTTGTTGGAACGCCAGAAGACTTAGCTAAGTACGACGGACAATAGAGAAACACAATGGATGTAACTAAATTAAAAGATATGCACAGAGGATGGTTTATTGGAAACTTTGACCCAAGTGTATTGAACACAGAAGACTTTGAAGTGGGTGTACTAACACACCTTAAGGATGAGAAATGGCCGGCACATTACCACAAGGTAGGCACGGAATATAATGTTTTACTGTCAGGCAGAATGAGAGTGTGTGACACAGAGTTATTTGAGGGTGATATATTTACTATAAAACCGTATGAAGTAGCTGATCCAACATTTTATGAAGATTGCACTATACTATGTGTTAAAGTACCAAGCAACACACAGGATAAAATTATGGTGGATACAGAATGATATATGCATTTGATATAGATGGCGTTTTAACTGATACAGGCTATAACATAGATCCAAAATTTAGAGACTGGTTTATAAATTGGTCAACAGACAAACAATATGTACTAGTAACAGGCAGTACTTATGAGCGCACACTAGAGCAAATAGGCAAAACAATCACTAACGGTGCAACTATTGTTGCTAACTGCATGGGCAATAGTGTTTACCAAGAAGGTAATACAGTAACACTAAACGAGTTTGAGTTAACCGAAGAAGAGCTAAAGTTCTTTAACGCTACTGTAAATAGCAGTGCCTATCAAACACGCACAGGTAATCATATCGTAGAAAGACCCGGTAGCATAAACTTTAGTGTGGTAGGCAGGAATGCTACAAATAAGCAACGTGACAATTATAAAGCGTTTGATGAAAAGCACAGTGAGCGACTTGCTATTGCAAAAGAAATTAAAGAAAGATTCCCAAGGTTTGATGTATTCATAGGCGGAGACATTAGCTTAGATATTTGTCTGAAAGGCGCTAATAAAGGACAAGTAGTAGACTACATTTCTTCGTTAGAAGACTTCCATGGTAAAATAATATTCTTTGGCGATAAGTTAGGCGAATGGGGAATTGACACACCTCTAGCAGATGCAATAGGGCACGGAGCCCAAGGCAAAACATTTCATGTTACTGCTGGCTATAAACAAACTCAGCACATTCTATCTACAGGGATAGACACAGACATCAACATATCGGCATGGCTATACGATGAACCTAATCGCCCATAGAGGATTATTTAACGGTCCTAATTCTAGTTGGGAAAACAGACCTGAGCAAATATTCTTAGCATTAAAAAATGGATACGACGCAGAAGTAGATGTTCGTGTAATCGATGGTGAAATATTCTTAGGACACGATCGACCAGACTACAAAGTAGATAAAGATTTTATAGAACAACCGGGCCTATGGCTACATGCTAAAAATTTAGAGGCATTAAGCATGCTAAATTATCTAAACACATTTTGGCACGAAAATGATAAACACACTACTACATCAAAAGGGTATATATGGTCGTTACCTGGCGAAAGTACTTGTGCGCAGAAAGGTATTATAGTAATGCCCGAGCATACAATGCACCGGTACGAGATGCAGTTTAATGATGTAGCTACACAAGATTGCTATGGTATATGTAGTGATTATGTAGAACAGATACGGGATATAGTAAATGAAACTATTAGCATGCGGTGATAGCTGGTGTTGGGGTGCAGAGTTAGTTGACCCATTAGTAGAGCCAATACCTATTATGAATTTACCGGGCGGTGGGTTCGAGAGACAAAGTAAGCCTGAGAATATAAAATACAGGCTAGAAAATCGCTACATAAATCAATTTGCTAAACTTGCAAATATCGAATCGATTACAGATTTAAGTTTACCTTCGCAAAGCAATGATGCTATATTTAGGAAGTTAGTTGCATGGTTAGCAAGCAATGGGTACCTAAATGGAGAGAATACCGAAGAGCTTATAGTAAGCATTGGCTGGACTAGCCCTGAACGTACTGAGCATTATTACAAGAAACAATTCGGCGATACTAACTATGCACCGTACGGCCCTTGGAGTTTAGATCAAGATTTTACAGGACAGTTAGGCGAAACAGACGCATCTAAGTTAAAGGAATTCTATAATTTGTTCTTTGACTTGTTTGGGTCTGCTGAAGGATTCGTTACTAAATACATACATACGGTATTCTTAACACAGATGCTGTTAAAAAGTTTAAACATAAAATACGTTATGCACCAAGCATTTTATCATCATCACAATATGATGCTTCGTGAATGGGATGATACAGAATACAAAAAACAAAATATGGACATAGTAGACACAAGCACATCAGCAATTTGGAAACTGGTAGACAGTGAGCACTTTATTAATAAAGATCACCCTACTCTTTCTACTGCGCACCATGTTATGGTAGACAAAGGCAACCTAGAAGATTCGTTTATTGTATTCCATCCTAGTGCATTAGGTCACACTGATTGGGCAGAGTATATGTTTGCTTTCTGCAAAGAAAATGGAACGTTATCATGCTAAAGAACATTGCAGTAATGGTAAGAGGACACTTGCGTACATGGGATTACAATGCTATTGAGATGTTTCGATTCTTTGAGTCTATTGCTGAGAATGTTGATTACTATTGCGCAACATGGCGCACTCCGGGACTACGACATAGCAAACTACGGATATTCGAGGATAAAGGACAAACATTAAAGTGTCAGATCGTTGCACCCGCAGGATTTAATTACTCATCGTGGCAAGGACCTGCACTCCTCTCGACACTCATGGCACCGCACCTAAGAGAGCAACATGCTAAAACACCGTATGATGCAGTGTTTGATACTAGGTTTGATGTAATGGTATGTAGAACAGGTAAGGAAATACTCCCGATAGAAGATGATACATTGTATACTAATGCGTTTACTAACTTACGTGATCGGTACGGCACCAGAAACATCGGCATGCGAGATCATATGTTAGTTAGTAGTGTTGATGTTTATTGCATGATGGCTGACAGAATTGTTATACCACCTTCTCAAACAAAAGAATGCCATGTTGATATATTAGAGTTTGCGCAACGTAAAGGGTTTGCAACATCAAACAGCTTAAACTGGCTAGTAGCAGAAATGGTACGGCCGTGTGATTTAGAACGTGTTAAAGAACCATGTAGATTCTTTGACCATAAATGGGAAGGCATTAATCATAGTATACCAGTGTGGAACGACTGTACACTTGAGCAGAGAATAGATTTACTTGATTATTATAATATAGAGCACTATGATTATATAACTGATAATGGTAACATTGCTGTTAGAGAAAAAGGTGACGATATAAACGAAGAGGTGCAACAGACAGGTAACAGTGATCGTAAGTGGAATGGGGGGATATCAGATCTCCGATTAGGGCAGGGGCCGATAGATTCCGATAGCGAGCTTGACAATTCTAATAACCTGTAGTATAATAGAGCATGGGACAATATACTGACAGAACATTAAAAACGTTGCAAGTTATAGAGTATTTAGAAGAAGCTGAAAAGGCAGTATGCCTCGAAGGTGCTAAGGGCAGAATAACTATAACTTATAACCATGGTGGTAGCAAGGCCACATTCCATCGTGATTACTACGATGAAGATACTGATACACAGTATAAAGCAGGCGATGTAATTTTGGAAGATCCTATTGATGATCTGTACATGAAATACAGTAATGAATATAATAACTCTACTCCATTATTTGCGCAAATTAAATCAATAATGGGGAAAATAACTGGTGTTTGACGTAGAGGTAAATGGCGATGTAGCGGACTGCGAAGCAATAGAAGCGGTTAGCATTGAAATTATGCAGAACCTTATGCCTAGGACTACGCGACCTATTAACATATACATCGACTTTGTAACGCATTGCGACAGCGAAGTTGCAGGCGATTGCCACGGAGATAAGAATGATGTGTTTATAAACATTGCTAAAAACAGTTTCGGATATGCATATACAGTTGACGAACAACTACTTACTCTATGCCATGAATTAGTACATGCTAAACAGTTTCTCAAAGGTGAATTAAGCGAGTCTGGCAAAATATGGAAAGGAGTTGATATGAGCATGATGACTCATATCAAGCAACAGCCATGGGAACAAGAAGCATTCCAGTTAGAACTCGAGCTATACAAGAAACATATACACACAGGAAAATAAATCATGAACGAAGAAATTAAATGGCAAGCAGAACTAGTTATGCCAAAGCATCCTGCATTGCATCAGCCAGCAACACTTGATCCATTTACGTCAGATGTCAACTGGGTCGAAAGACAACAGGCAATGTTTCAGATTATGCATGAAAACATTGGTATAGGACTTGCCTCTCCGCAGTGTGGAGACCAGCATAGAATGTTTGTAATGACACATTCAACTAAAGGCGACATAGGAATCTTTAATCCGGTAATACTTGCAAAAAGCGAAACAACTTGTGTATTCGAAGAAGGGTGTTTAACATTTCCGTTATTGTATTTGAATATTACAAGACCAGACAAAGTAGTAGTAAGATACCAAACTGATAATGCTACAGTAGTAGAAGAAACATTAAACGGGTTAGATGCCAGAGTGTTTCAGCACGAACTAGACCACCTGGAAGGTGTATTGTTTATAGACAGTGAATATGCTAGTGAACTAAAGTTAAAAAGAGCTTTTGCAAGACGAGAGAAAACATTTAAAAAATTACAGGGGATGACAAATGTCTAAACCACATTTACTAGATGATAATGTATTTTTAATACATAACGATCTTTAACTAATGGACTATCCTTTTTGGGTCAATAACTTTGATAGAGTAAAAGACCACAGACTTGCTTATCCTAGTGTTGCAAAAATATTTGAGCAACCAGTAAGTTTTTGGTATGGCGATAGGCAAGGCAAATATAGTTGTAACATAGATGATGGATTAGGACGTTTAATGAAACGTGTTGATCCACAGTTGCCTGTACTAGTTATATACAACATACCGGAAAGAGATGTAGGACATCACAGCAAAGGTGGCGCAAAAACCAGAGAAGCATATATAGAATTTCTACATGCATTTTGTAGAGGTATAGGCGACAGAGCACCCATAGTTATATTCGAACCAGACGCTGTGCCTCACAGTTCACTAATGGATAAAAGTATTGCTGAGTCTAGACTAAGTTTGCTTAAAGAAGGCTTAGACGTGCTTACAAGCAATTCTAACGCACTTGTTTACGTTGATGTAGGACATAGTAATTGGTTAGCACCTGCTGAAGTTGCTAAGTTATTAGACGTAGTAAGTAACGATAAAGTAAAAGGATTCAGTGTTAACGTAAGTAACTTTAGAAGCACAAAAGAAAGTATGACATGGGCATTAGCAATATGCGAACAAAGAACACAGGATACGTTTGTAATAGATACTAGCCGAAACGGTAACGGTCCACACGGCAACGACTGGTGCAATCCACCGGGCAGATGCCTAGGCACACCTCCTACAACAGACACAGGCGAAGACAAGTGTGATGCTTTTCTTTGGATTAAAATCCCAGGCGAAAGCGACGGTAAGTGTAATGGCGGCCCTAGAGCAGGCCTATTCTGGCCCGAGTATGCTGATAAGCTAGTACAGAATACACCGTGGATATATTAATAGTATCCGATAGCTGGTCGGTTGTTTGGCCGTCTAGCTACATGTTTACAAGCATGAAACCTACTAGTAAATTCATAACAGATGCTAACCCGGTTATCGAATCTCCGTTGCCATCTACAATTCCCTTACTAAAACTTTTACTACAATCAGCTGGACATACAGTTAGAGATACTGTACACCCGGGCGGGTGTATTGGTGATGCATTTGTGCGTTCAACCGAACAGCACGGCGATATAGATCCTGACTTAGTTATATGGTTTGCAACAGATACTATAAGAACAATGCAACATAACAATGTATCTGACGAAGTATATTGGCACAATCTTATTGATAAACAACTAAGTAGTTTCGGCACTATTGATGAGTTCCACAACTGGCTAGGCAACAATATTAACGATGAATATGTAGCTATACACAATTTTATAGAAGAAACATATAATAATCCATTAGTATTAGCATTAGGTGGCACTGGTAAAGTAGATAAAACATTACTAGATAAAGTAACAAACTCTAAGCATCATGTACTGCTACCGAGTATAATGGAATGGATAACAAATGGTGTTTTTGTACATACACCTATTTCGTTTCTTAGTGCTGGATGGCCAGAGCATTTAAAATACGAATTATTTAATGCTGATATAGTAAATTATATATACGAGAAAACTAGGCATGACCCCCAGCAAGCGTTTTTGGCAACAAACGGTTATGCTGAATGTATGCTCCCTGATGCAAGGCATCTTAATGCATCGGGAGCAACTAAATTGTTTGATTTAATCCAGTTATGGATCGAGGAGAATGTTAGCTAACGCCCGATGGGTCGTTTGCTTCCAAGTCTGCGGAAGGTGTAACTTCCGTGCCAGGAGCTTCTAATTCGTTCTCTAGGTAATGTTTTGCCGCACCAACATAGTCACTTGCTTTAACTATCTTTGACTGCCACCAATGTGGGAAGTCTGCATCTTCTGGCAAATTACCTAGCATTTTATATAGCTCAACACTATACTTACCCATTTGATAGATTTGCTTCATTAGCATTTCTTTTTCGTTATCTTCATGCCCTATAACAGTTTTCTCTACATCATCGCCTGTTTCTTCGTCTTCTTTGACTTTGGACTTGCCCCAGTTAACTGGCTCCGGCTTCCACTTCTCTTTACCTTTGCCGTCACAAGCATTACACTTATGCGGATCTTCGCTGTGCTTGTCTAACATGCCAGTTCCACGACATTTCTCACAGTCATCGCCTTCTGCTTCCACGACTGGTGTAATTTCTAATCCTGCAAGTTGCTGTAGTCTCTGAATCTCGTTCATGTTTTATATTCCTGCTAACTGTCTTAGTTCAGCCATTGCCTGGTCGATTGTAGTGTCGATTGTTTCGTCTACAATAGTTCCAATTGCAAGTTGTTCGTCTGCTTCTTCAATTGGGTACTCTGCCATTATTTCAGCATAATCCCACACGCCTTTATACTTTGCATCAAATTCTTGTTTGCTCATTTGTTGTGCATCAGTGATAACATCTTTAACTTTGCCTTCAACTACTGGCGTACAATCACATTCGCCTGGCTCACATGGGCAATCTTCCATTCCGCATTGAGCGCATGCTTCTTTTTCGTTAATACCGTAGTCGCTTCTGATACTTGATAAGTCTAAACTTTCTTTTTCAAACTCATCATCGTCTAAATCTAATACCGGGGCCATGTCATCATCTTGCATTTCTGGCTCATCTTCGTCAGTGTCTAGTTGCATAGGCTCTACATCGATTTGTTTATCGATATCAGTAGCTCTAACTAATTCCATGCTCTTAATAGCATTGCCTAATATTTTAAGTGCAAAGTCTTTGTCTTCTGGCTCTAGTTCCATTATGTTGCGGCTATCTTCTAGCTTACGCACAATAGGACTAAGTCTGTCACTTATTGCTAAGCCTTCGTCATCGTTAGACAAACGTGCATTAATCTCACCAAACATTAAATCTGGTCTCGATGCTGTTACTTTAAGGAATACATCTTTCTTAATTGATGGATCAGTTAGGTCAGCTCCATCTGGGAATTGGTTAGCAATACTCTTAGCACGTTGCTTACTTGGTATAGACTTACCGTCTACTTTCATAGCGTCTAAGTTAATATCTGTAAACTTTGCTTTAGTTGCGTCTGCCGCATCACGGTTAGCTGGGCGAGCTTCTGCATCTCTTTTATCTTTTGGAGATATAGCAATACCGGGTGCTTCTGAATCTTTTGATCCTGCTGATTGCGCTTTCTTCCACTTGCGGTAAGCACTACGCTCTTTAGCAGTCTTAGGTCTTGCTCCGCCTTCAAAGTCAGGCATCTCTACAGGCGCTTCGTCTAGGCCAGCTAATTCTCTGATTCTAGCTACTTCTGCAAGTTGTGCTTCTTCGAGTTCTGAGCAAGTTGGGCATGCATCTTCGTGTACAACGCCTACGCCGCCACAGTCTGGGCATAGCTTTTCTTTTCTTTTTTCTTTCTTTTTAAACGGATTACTAATTTCGTCTATCTCTATCTCTTCATCTGTTTCTTGTACTGATTCAAGCTCAGGTGCACCCATTTCAAATGCGGCATTGTCTAACTCAGCCATATATGCTGGGATTTCTTCTGCTGGTATATCTTCTATGTCACCCTCTGCTCTTTCAAGTGCGTCTGAGAACTTAGGAGCATATTCATTCATTTGCTCTAATGCTTCATCGCCCATCTCATCTGTCATTTGATAGATTCTAAAATATGCTTGCTCTAAATCATAATGACTAGGCGCTTTTTCTTCGCTAACATCTGTTGCTTCTTCTTGTGGCTCTCTCATAGCATCCATTTGATCGCTATTGTCAATAATTTCTTCAACCATGCCTTGTATTGCTTCTTCTCTGTCATCATCAGCATGTAGCCCGTGGCTTGCACAATATTCATTAAGCTCTTGGTCAAACTCTTGATCGCTCATACCTAAGTGCTGTGCTAGTGCTTGTTCACCATCGTTATCATGCAATTCCATAGCATCATCAAACTTAGTTGTTTGCTCAGTTGGTTCCATTGCAGGGTCGAAGCTTTCTACTAGTGGTTCTAAGCCTGCTAGTTTTCTTAAATTTTTCATTTCTTCTTTCATATCGTTACGCCCTGTTATTTTATTGTAAATTAGTTTAAAAGTATCTGGATCAAAGTTTCCAAATTGCTTAGTGTATACTTGCTCTGCGCTCTCTTCATCTGGTGCATTGTTTAATGCATCTCTAAAAGCACTAGCACTTGCAATTTCATCTCCTAAAGAGATAGTAGGTGCAAGTGTTATGTAACCACGTTCAGCCATTGGCTTTGGATCCGTTCTATATGTATTTATCTTCTGATAGTACTTTGGCTTAGGTTCACCCTTCACAGTCATGTCTAACCCAGTCTCTGGATCAACATTACTAAATGGAAATCTATCTAAGTCCTTTTCGCCTACAGCAAATATTATTTGAGTATTCTCTTCATCAAACGGATAATCGTCTTTGTGGTAAGGTCGTTTTGCTAACAATACGCTGTGAGAATCTATACCGTGTGCTTTAGCTATTTGTTGCTTCTCTGCAAAGTTGAACGGAGATTTACCTGATTCAACTTTATCGCTTGTGCCAAAGAATACTTCTGCCTCAGGAAACTGAGACTTTAACTGTCTATATACTTCTGCATGATGCGAAAGCATAGGCTGGAATCTTCCTGGATATATAATAACTTGTTTCATAGTACTATTTATCATTATCCCTATTTTTATATCTAACGCCGACTATGTGATATCTACTTGTTTTGCCGTAATTAATAGCACTGTGATAGCCTGTTGTGTCTACTTCGTATGCTTTGCCTACTTCTAAATGGTGGTAGGATACAGTTGTTTCTGTATCATGCGCCGGTAAATTGTTGTGATAACAAAAGAATGACTTATCATTAGTTTGCACAGGGATATGGATTCTCTTGTTTAATTGATTAGGCCCTAGTGCATCTCTGTGTACACTGTAGCATTGTCCTGCAGGTATATGCAATAGTCTCCAGCGATAGAATTTTTTATATTTTTCGATTAGTTCAGCAATATATGTATTCTTAAGACTATAGTTAATCTCACTATACATGCGCTCTTTATACGCTAAATCTACAATACGACCAATTGAGCAATCCCAATCGTCTGCGCCTGTTACGCTTGTAAGTGATATTTGTCTTACACTCCATAAGTTGTGATCGCTTAAGAGTTTATCCATATCTTGGTACAATCGCTTGTGGTCTATCTCGTTTGAGAGTAGCTCTATCATGTTGCTACAAAGATTGCTTTTTCTGTGGATTCAGATAATTCCCAACCCATTAGTAAGTTAGTTTTCCAATCATTTTGCTTGAACCCTGGCAACATCTCCCACTCACTGCGCCTATCCCATACTTCATCTGCCGCGGCATTCCAGTCTATACTAATTAGTTTATCTTCTACACGTTTCTTTTGAGTTATAAAATCAGTGTAATAATAACTATCGAATTCGAAGTGTAGTAGCTCAAATATTTCACCTGAGTTACTAACAGCATTCAAGTCCATATCGAAACCCCACTTGGGTCTTATTTGTAACAACCATCTAGCAGGCGGATGCCATTTTGCAATTTCTTCTATTTGCTTTTGAGCTTCACCTCTATAATTTGCCCTGAAGCAAGTAAAGCTATGGTCCATAAAGAACCTAGGCTCCTCTGCTTCTTCTAGATCAATCCAGTTGGCCATGTACGCAACTTTATGTAGATAGTCAGTATCAACAGAAAGCTCGTTTGCTCTGTATAGTTTTTCTTCTGCACGGTTTAATTCGAAGCCATCTTTATCAAAGTATTGGAAATCGTCATATGTTAGCTCGCCATCATATGCGTCTACGCAGGTTAAATCGGCTGGTTGGAACATGTCATTAATTATAAGCATGCCAGTATTTATCAGTCTATATTACTAGACTTCGCTGATTTCGACTATTAGTTTAGAACGACCTTGGATTAATCTATGGTATTGCCCTGCAGGAATAAACATCTGTTCATTTTTGTATACTCTGAAAGGTAGTTTATTATCGTATTGGAATTTCCAACCCTCACCCTCGACTATTCTAACATAACGATCCTTGCGATCTCTATGCCATACAAATTCGTCTGATGAGGTGGATTCGTTGAACTCTCTTAGAAAGGTGCTTGCTGTAGTATTCTGTTGTGTGTATGGTTTTGTTACCACCAAGTGCCGCCGCCGCTTAGGCCTAAACTTTTAGCATAACGTGGCAGTCTGCAACTCCAGTACCCAGCTTTAGTTTTATCATTTTTTTGATCACAGTTGTGTCTATCGGCAAACGCTTTACGAGCTTTTGGATCTTTTAATTTTACAGCAAGTTTACCGCCACCACTATCGGCACCGAAACTTACTTTCTTAACATTCTTTGTTTTAGGGTCAGTAACATAAACATAAAACTTCTTGCTACCGCCTCTCTTAGGCTTGCTTAGTTCTACTTTCTTGCCTTGGTATTCTGCTTCTTTTACTTCTTCAACGGATTCGCCCATACCTACATAACGCCAGTTCCAAGCACCGGAGCCCATGTAACCATCTCTGATATAACCTGCCATGTGCATAGCATCATCAGTGTCTATACCTTTCCTTTCAGCCCATTGGCCAATGTACCAGGTACGGGTTTTAGCATCTGTTCTAGCAAATTTATCGACAATCTCCTGCTTTGGTTCTGGGTCTTGCCCTTCGTTCAGATACGGAACATCCAACCAAACACGGCCTACACCTTTAAGTTCAACACTTTCGCCTATGTCGGTGCCAAGCATTTCTTCACTTTCCCAATCTAACTCAGGAAGTGAACCTGCTTCACGTAATTTTTTGGCTGTTTTAAATGTATCAAAGTAGGCTTCACTTTGATATCTGAATATGCTATCGCACAACGGTACTTGTCTCTTAATATGTTCTGATAACGAAACCAGAGATGCATTCACATGGGATTTCTGTGGTTGTGAATATGAGGTATTGCCCTCGCAAATCTCTGTAATTTTCATTATTGTACCTTGTGTTATTTGTTACAACTTTGTTACAACTATTTATCAGAAATTAAAAGTTTATGCCTCTCCGAACTAATTCGTTACGACACTTCTGTTTTAATTTAGGCTTTTGCCCATCTGCTATATACTTAACTAACGTGTCAACACTTTGCCCTTTCATATAATGATGTTGGAACTTGTGTGATTTCTTTACTTCACCCCTAACAGTTATTCTTGCTGAGGGTGCAAATTTAGCTGGCACTGTACTACCCTTCTTTAGTAACTATTGCCCATATGCCATAAGCAAGACCGGCCCACGCCGCTATCTTAACAATGCCACCGAACAAGATTATTGCTAGTGATCCAGCGATTATAACACCACCATCCCAACTAGTTCTTTCTTTTAGTCTTAATTTTAACCATTCCATTTCATTCTCCTATTTTTATTTTCATTCATGAAGTACTTATCATTCCTCATAAATGTATTACTAGATCATTGGATTTTTCTTATCCACCTTTCTAATTCTATGCACTACTTCTTCGTATACAGCTGATGTAAACGTAAGTCTAGCTAATATTCTGTTGTCAGTTGGTTTTACTCTATGTACATGTGATGTATTTAAAACACCAGCTGTATAAGCAAACGAGCCGTGTTCCATGAACTCTACTTCATTGGAAGTGTCTGTACATATAATATTTATACAGCAATTTACACTTTTTAAATCTTCTATTGCTCGACCTGCTGGCATATTATCTCTGTGCCATTCGTAATCTGAATCTTTGCCGATATAGAAATAGTGAGACTTAACATTGCCTAAGTCACCGTACCTAGCAGTAAATGCTTTGTGAAACTCACATAGTATTGGAGTTCTAGATGGATTGCTAAATTGAGACTTTAGGTTTAAAGTTTTACCTTCTTCCATTTCCCAATCTACTTTTGTTTCTATCTTGTACTTAGTATTATCGTCTCTTACTGATTCAGCTTCTAATCGCATGGCTTCTCTATCGGGCCACCAACTATGTGCTAAATTATAAAAAGGAATTTGTGCCCATTTGGGGCCACGTGTAGGGCGATTGTCCATTGCAGTAGTATACTGCTGTCGCTTGCCAAGCTCTTCGAGTTGTTCTGTGAGAGTAGTCATAATAGTATTTATGACGTTTTTTAACTTATTTAGCGGTTTTTGATTTCTCTATCTTAGCAAGACGTGCTTCTAACTCGTCAATCTTAGCAGTTACTTTAGGATAGCGTTTACGCCATGCATGCTCATCTGCTTGCAACCATGTCCAGTTATAACGTTGTACTAAAAAATCTGCTATCTGGTCGAACTTACTATAAGCCCAAATGCCTGCTTTTGTACCTTTAAAGTATGCTAAGAAGGCCGCGCCTAGTAGTGATCCTGCTATTGCTGTATAAATCCATACCCTGTCAGTGAGCATTGTTGTTAGTGTGTCCATATTATTCCGGTGTTACTTTGGTACGCAATTGTTTACACGCTTGCCTTTGTTTTTACCTGTACCTGGTTTAGTCCCGTCTTTTTTATAGCCTTTCCAACAGTTAGTTGCTTCATTGATACCTGCTTTTTTAGCAAGGTATGCATCAACATCAGCTCTACCTGCATCATCAATGTATGAGAGTTTTAAGTTAATCATTGTTCTAGAATCGCCAACGTCCATATAGAAATCTAATTTATCTAAATGATATTCAGCAACTGCATCGCCAGCACTTGCGGCTGCCTGTAGTTCCTTGCCTAATGGTGTATCAGCAGTATCTGGTACTGCAATACCTAATGCGGCTATTAATGCCGCGGCACCTACCATCTTACGAATGTTACCATTACCTTCTTCTAAGCTAGTAATAACAACACGCTTGCCATCAAACTCAACATTCTTACCTAGTACTTTAAGTAATTCTGCGTATTCTTCGTTTGAATGCTTTTGTCCTTTCCATGTATCAAGAAACCTATCTAAAAAATTAATAAGTCCTGATTCACCTTGTACAACTAAAGGACCCTCATCCATTTGGATTTTAGGTCCTTTCTTTTTCATTTCTTTTTTCTTGTCAATCTGCGTCACAGCTTTGTTGTATGTATTCATATGTTTAGCAACTGGGTTGCCGTTATATGGCTTCGGCTTTTGTGGCCTACGCGAAGCTTCAGTTATGACATCATTGATTTTCATATATTATACTACTTCTGATCCACTATACAACACAGTAACTCTAGCCTGTCCTGCGCCAGCTGTTCCTTGTGTTACAAGAGCAGTAATCTGTGTATCAGCGGCGAGCAAATGTTGTGCATCACAACGGCCCTGTGCGCCATCTGGCTCAAACCCTTCGTCGAAGTATCTGTTAGTATCGCCGCTATCACCAACTTCAATGTTAGTTGTATCGTTGTAACCAGTCCACGTATTAGTTGCTGTTACAACTACGCCAAGTACTGTGCTACCTGAAGTTAAGTTAACTACATTCTGCGACCCGCTGTCGTGTGCTACTACTACACTTTTGCGTTGTATCTGTTGAGCTTTAACACCATCTAGTTGGCTCTTAAGAACCATTTCGTTAGCGTTAGTTCCTGCTAATGGAACAGCATTTTGTAATGCTCCATCAACGTCCTTGATCTGAACTGAGCCAGCATCGGTACCGTCAATGACAGCACCTTTTTTGCCCAACTCAAAAGAACTACCTACACCTTTTAAGTTATACTGTTTCATTATGCTATGTTACCTAAGTCGCTGTTTGCATCTGCTGATGATACGATTGAACCGTAATCAGTAATTGCAATAATACCAGTTGATAGTAAAATACTAACTGAACCAACGCCAGCTGATGCATCGCCAGCTGTTACAGATAATTTTAATGTATCAGCACTATCGTATTCGTATTGATACTGGCTGTGATATTGTCCTGCAATTAGAACGTCTACATCTTGTGCTCTAATGAAACGTGCGCTGTTTCCGCTGTCGCCAATTTCAACGTATGTTGCTGTATTGTCCGAAGCAGTCCATGTTGTTGGAACATCTACTGTTACACCAAATACTCGTGTACCGGATGCAATGCTTGCTAAGTCTACAGATGCACCTGATTCAAAATCAAATTCTACTGTAATATGTTGTACTAGTTCTTCAGTAACAGCATCTAGCTGTCCTTTTGTAATCGCATGCGTTGCTAGTGTTGCGTTTGCAATGCTTACTTTTTGTAAATCGTTGTTGACGGTAAAGAATGAAACTGCATCTGCGTTGCCGCTTATATATGATCCTTTCTTACCTAGTTCGACGCTTGAATTAACGCCTTTTAAATTATACTTCTTGATATCTGCCACAGTAGTCATCCTATAGTTGAGTGTTGCTTTATGCATATATTTATCAATAATTTAAATTGCCGCTTCGATTAATACATAAGTATATGCTGTATGAGAATAGTATTTATTAACAAACAATATTGTATAGTGGACAATGGTGGAATTGTGCTTTCTGCCCCTACCACCGAAGAACTATACACCAAGGCATTAGCAATTATGCATGCATTCTCTGACCCAGTTGACGAGGGTGTTAGCTCTGCAGATACACAACGAGCTATGGATATTCTCACAAGTAAAGGTTGACACATATACTAACCTGTAGTATAATATGTACTTGTTACAAGCTCGTGTAGTATTTCGTAAATTGGGTGTTGCTAGCCAACTTAATAATCCCAGAGTGTACTGCTTGTAACCCACTTACATTTTTACTACAGGTTATTATATGTTTGACCAATCACTACAGCGTATCGGCTTTTGCTGTAAGTACATGGACCCTGATCAGACTCAGAAGCCTAAAGTACTTAAAGAAATACAACAAAACTTCACAGAGCGACAAACTACAGTAACATGGCTTAACAGGCAAGAAAAGTCTGTAGCAGAAGATCGCATGCTCGACATAGCAACACACAACATGCAAAGTGCATACAACCTCATCGACTATGTCAGTACCTTACCTGAAAATCGCAGAATGGTTAGACTAGGTAGCAATCAGCTACCGGCCGCTACACATGAGAATTGGAAACATGTATGGCAAGACTCTACTAACAAAAAGCTATTAGAAAAAGGCTTTGCTAAAGTTGGCCAGCTTGCTAGAGACAAAGATGTTCGTATCAGCTTTCATCCAGGCCAGTTCTGTGTACTTGCTAGTGACAGGCCTGATGTAGTTGAACGCAGTATTGAAGAGTTTGAATATCATGCAGACATGGCAAGAATGATGGGCTTCGGTAAACAGTTCCAAGACTTTAAGATCAATGTACATATCTCAGGCAAGAAAGGACCGCAAGGTCTTATAGATGTTTTACCTAGGCTCTCCGATGTTGCAAGAAATACAATCACTATCGAAAATGACGAGATGTGCCACGGTCTAGATGCATCGCTAAAATTAGAAAAGCATGTAGCACTTGTACTAGACCTGCACCATCACTGGATTAGAGATGAAGAATACATACAGCCAGATGATGACAGAGTTAAGCGGGTTATCGATAGCTGGCGCGGTGTTCGACCTGCAATGCATTATAGTTATAGTAGAGATCACGGACTAGCAATGGCATTACAAGAAGGACAAGAAATTGACCATACTAAACTACAAAACTTGCCAGCGTTATTAGAAGCGGGTGCCAAGAAGCAAAAACTTAGAGCCCACAGTGACTATTATCCAAACGAACAAGCTAATGCATGGGCACTTAGTTTTTGGAAAGACTTTGACATACAGTGCGAAGCTAAGGGCAAAAATTTAGCCAGTGAGCAGATATATAACCAGGCAGTTGCTAGTTCATTAACAAATGCACTATAGGTAGTATTGGAATAAATACTGCATATAAATTAGGATATATGTATGAAGAAGACACTGCGTTTCAGCCGACCAGAGCTGATGTCGGTATTTAAAAATGCGTTAGGAACTATTCACAGTGCTGTAGAGGTAGGAACATATCAGGGTGAGTTTGCAAAAGTTATGATTAACAAACTACAGCCAACAGTGTTCCATGCAGTTGATCCGCTACGTTTGTTTCCTGGAATGAACTCCAATCCAGGTTCTGAATTTGAGAACCAAGATAAACTAGATGCGCTTGCAGTGAGAGTAGCTAACAAACTTGCTGACAGTAATGCTGTGTTTATTAGAGACATTAGCGAAGAAGCATCTAAGCAATTCGAAGATGATAGTTTGGATGTTGTTTATTTAGATGGCGATCATTCATACAAGGGTTGCGCGGCTGATATATCATACTGGTATCCAAAGATACGCAAAGGTGGTATACTTGCAGGACACGATTACTGCGAAGGTAATAAAGCTAAAGGCCACGTCTACGGTGTTATTCAAGCAGTAGACGAACTAGTAGAGGCGCATAATTTGAACTTGTGGATTACATCAGAAGCATACGCTTCATGGTTTGTATTCAAGGACAACAAAGTCTCAGTGATAGAGGACTAGTAGCATGGACAACAGAAAAATTGTCCCGCCTGCATACGAAGTTCATAACTACCTACACATTCCTAAGACTGGCGGCACTGGATTAAAATACGCACTAACAGAATTTGAAGAGACTGATGATCCTTCTTTCCCACGCATAGTAATGCCAGAGAAAGGGCATACCCAGCGTCTAGCTTCGATGGGCGGTAATGTATGCTTTATTATTAGGCACCCATTAGAACGTTTCTGCAGTGGCTTTTGGGAAAGAGTAAACATGCAAGCTCGTAAAGAATTAGCAGAAACTACTTACAAAGATCAAATGCAGTTTGGCTACAAGGACCTAAGTAAACTAGAAATAGAAATACTAGACCAATGTGCTACACCCAATGACTACATATCCTATATTAGACAAGGCGGGAATGTAGTAGGAACCAACCCTGGTCTGTTTGAGTTAACAGCACCATTAAGTAAATGGCTAGGAAATATACCCACGTTCCAATCTAACGAACACAAGATTAAGCTGGTGTACCATGTTAAAGACTTAAATAGAATTATGTCTAATGTTTATAAAATCAAAATGCCAACTGATCCGTTTAAAATGCGAAGCAGGGCACTGTTTAATACAGCACAGAGTTATAAAGTATCAGGCATTAATAGAGATTGGTTTGAACATGAGTACAGAAAACAAGATTACGATTTAATTAAATACATAAAGACACGCCCATATTGGGTAGACTGGGAACAACTATGAAAAACATTCTAGTTTTAAAAAACTACACATTAACAGATCAAGTCGGATGGTACAACGATAGAAGTCATGAAAGTGACCTTAGTAAAAACTATAAGTCAATGGAAGAAATTGCAGTTGCAACAGCACAGAAGCATATCCAACAGTTAGACGAAGTTAAGGTGTTCCGTGGTAACGCAGACAATATTAGAGATGTATTCAAACTTAATTTCTATGAAATATATGAACTGTGGAAAGAAGGTAACAACATTTTGTACTGTGATTTAGATGTTGTGTTTACTAAGACAGTTAGTTTCTTCGAAGAACAGGACTCGTTATTTAGAATGTATAATTTTACTGACCCGACTCATACAGTAGATAATCATTACAACCTAGAATTTGAACATTACTTCAACTGTGGCATTAGGTACTACCCCAGTAATATGAGTCAGAGTGTCTGGGACGTAGGCATTGAGATGGTCGAAAACTGGAATCCTGATAGATGGGACGCAGAACAAATTATATATAATGCAATGATGTGGAGTCAGCAGAAACATCCAGATGTATTCTACAAGCCACATTGCGCATACCAAATGCTACACAATCCACACAGTATAGGGGGTAACAGTATGAATACCCAATTCAATCAAATAAAACTCGAACAAGCGAGTGTCATCCATGTCCACGGAAGCCGAGGTAGCATGGATAGACTGGGGCTAATGAAAGTATTAGCCACAGCAGAGACAAGATCCAACTCGCTAACCGATGAGTCGATTCTGATCCTTTAAAAACATACTACTGGCGCCAGTAGTAATAAGTGTTGAGACGGTCATTGTGTTCTCCTGAACTATATAGCGTATACTTAGAGGGACGCACTTCTTAACAACTTGCTAGACTCAATCGAGCCATCCAACGTTTATATTTACAAATATTTGACAAAACCATGGTCAAATATGGCATTTTTGTCGTTGACACACTATTAAAACATGCTATAATAACTATAATTAAACTAACCAACTAAAGAGAACAACAATATATGTTATTTGATAAACCATTAAAAAGCGGCGAAGTAGTTTCCGTTAAACTAATTACTGGCGAAGAGCTAATTGCTCGATTTGAGAAAGATGATGCGGGCGATATATTAACTGTTAGTAAAGCAGTAGTATTAGCACCGGGTGAAAAAGGTATCGGTATGGTACCGTGGATTATGAGTGCTGAACCCAACGAAGTTCAACTAAATAAAAAGACTGTAATAACTTATAGTCTCACCCAAAAAGAAATTGCATCTAAGTATCTCGAAATGACTTCGAGCATACAGTTAGTATAAACTGCAAAATGATGTCAAAGGTATCTCTAGAGAATCTATTGAAGGAGCCGGAAATGTACCGTATACTATGTGCTATTCTAGTAGCAATTATTATCACATACGCATTTAATCACGATTCACACAACACAAAACCTGTAGCACCTACTAAAGTAGAAATTATATTTACTGGAAAAACCCCGGCCTATATGGCACCGGCGCATGCATTCGACCAAGAACAACTAGAATGTTTAGCAAAGAATATTTACTTCGAAGCTAGAGGGGAGAGCGTACAAGGACAAGTAGCTGTTAGCCATGTTGTTCTTAATCGTGTTAAGAGTAAAAGATTTCCTAACACAATATGTGGAGTGGTTAAACAAGGTGTTGCAAGTAGCTGGTACCTGGAGCATCATAATAAAGTTGTACCTGCAAGACACATGTGCCAATTTAGTTGGTACTGCGATGGCAAGCCGGATCATCCTATAAATGTAGATGCATGGGTTAGGTCTGTAAAAATAGCATCCGATGTTATGAGAGGCATACACAGTGACATTACAGGCGGTGCTATGTGGTATCATGCAGACTATGTTAGTCCTAACTGGTGCGATGACTTCCAGCATGTGCGATCAATTGATACGCACAGATTTTATAAAGAGATGTCGTGAACTATAGATTCTTCTACAGTAAAAGACTACAAGTAGGTTTCCTGTCCTATCCTAAAGCTGGATCCTGCTCCATTGCAGATATACTAACTCGATGCAATGAGTTAGATGACCCAGATGAAATAACACAAGCTGACTGGAACGAAAGTGGCATAAGTGAGGATAGGCTACTCAGTGCCATAACAACTAGGTGGAAAGATTTTACTGTTTATGCAGTATGCAGGGAGCCAATTGAGCGTTGGATATCTAGTCTTGTATTTTTGTGCCAGACCGAATGGGATCTATTTCATAGCGATATATCTGACTTAGGTCATAACATAGCAGACAAGGCTGATACTACATGGGTGCATCATTTTACTAGAGTACTAGTTACACTAAATATGGATCACGCTCATTTTTGCAATAGCCATATGTCACGCATGCTTTGGCCTTTTCTAATCGTATCAACACAGCATAAAAACTTTAATATGATTCCGCTTGCTGACTTAGATGCTACAGTAGCACAAGTGCATGGATTATCTTCGTATACATCTGTACACCGTAATACCGCTGAGGAAGGTTACAGCTCTGGGTTTGACCACAGCGGTGATACAACACATGCATTAGCTATTAAGAAAATATTTATAGATGCACTAACACCTCGACTTAAACAAAATTACGATTTTGATCTGCAACGCCATGACGACAACTTAGATGAAATTAATAGGTATCTAGAAATCGAAAAGTTTGTATGGCGGACAATGGTTACAAGACCAGATGCGTACACAGATAAAAAAAATCTAGTAAGCAAAATACTTACCGACTGTCATAAATTCTTTGGCGGTAGTCAGCAAACTTGGAATCGAGATCCTTATTGCCAAATCATGCATGAAGTAAAACGCAAACAAGATAACTTCTCTGAAACTCCTAAACTAGTAAACACAATTGAGGAGTGGACCAGAGATCTAGGATTCTAAAACAGATAAATACCCATACATAGACATTTCACAGGGAGAATACAAATGTATGAGTATAGATGTACAGTCGTTAAGATAGTTGACGGCGATACAGTTGATGTAGATATTGACTTAGGATTTGGAGTATGGCTCAATGACGAACGAGTTCGCATAATGGGTATCGATACACCAGAATCAAGAACAAGAGATAAAGTGGAGAAGCTATTTGGCTTAGCCGCTAAAGCAAGATTAAAATCTTTACTAGGTAAGCAATGTGTACTAAAAACGCAGATTGCTAGAGACGGCGAAGACATGAGAGGTAAGTTTGGCAGAGTACTAGGCGACTTCGATGTTTACGATGTTGTCAAAGATTCATGGAGACCAGTAACCAAACTACTAGTTGAAGAAGGACATGCTGTTGCATACTTCGGTGGTAGTAAGGATGAGGTTCAAGCAAAGCACTTAGTAAACAGATCTAAGTTGATACGTGAAGGCATAGTAACACAAGAGCAAGTCGATAAGGTAGCTCCAAAAGAAAAATAATACTTGACATTGATTAATGTGGAGTGTATAATAGAATCAAGTGGATGGAAACATTAAGGCATCGTCCCACTATAAACATTCCGCATTAATGGCCCTATAATAATAGGAGATAGATATGAGTAAGTATTTTTCAACAAAACACTACGGACACAACATTGGTTTAAGTGCCGTATTTAGACAACCAAATGCAGATCATTCGCATTGTCATTTGCTACACGGTTATAGTTTAGCATTTACCTTTAAGTTTGGATGTAACGAACTTGATCATAAAAACTGGGCAGTAGACTTCGGCGGGCTAAAGCCTCTGAAGAAATGGCTCGAAGATAATTTCGATCACAAGACAGCAATTGATAAAGATGATCCTTTCTTAGATAAGTTCATGGAACTACAAGAACTTAACCTAGCAGAGATTGTAGTAATGGACGGCGTTGGCGCTGAGAAGTTTGCAGAACATGCATTCAACTTTGCAGACCAATTAGTTAGAGAGATGAGTGACGGTCGTTGTTATTGTGTTAGCGCAGAGTGTGCAGAGCACGGATCAAACTCAGCAATATACGAAGGTTAAGTTAGAGGTTTCACTATGAGCCTGGGACGCCAAACATAGTGCTACATAAGAGAACATAACAAGTTTAGAACGGAAAACCCTGCTTTACGACGGTGAGCAGGGTTTTTTACTGATTACAACAAAGTTAACATAAGTTATAATGGCCAAAAGACTCGAATGCAATCCATACACTTGATAAATATGAGTATGTTATTTGGAATACTCACATTAATCACCGCTTTGGCTATTGCCGGAGTAGCGGCATGGTTTAGCATTGCAGGCCTAATGGCTATCTTTAGTGCGGCTGCCATGCCTATTGCAGTAATGGCTGGCACATTAGAAGTAGGTAAGTTACTTACTGCTAGTTGGTTATATCGTTACTGGAACGACACTTCTCTAATGCTTAAATCTTATTTGTGCATTGCAGTGGCTATCTTAATGCTCATTACATCGATGGGCATATTTGGCTACCTAAGTAAAGCACACTTGGATCAAGCAGGAGCAAGTGGAGATGCATTTGCTATTGTGGAACGACTCGATGGCAAGATTGCTAGAGAAGAAAACAAGATTGGAATACTAGAGCAACGTATCGCAGGCTTGCAAACAGGCGGTGGGCTAGACGTTAGCACAAGTATCCAACAGCAAGAAACAATTAGAGACGGGGCATGGGATAGAGTACAAGGCGACATTGATTATGCCCAAGGACAAATACAAAGCATAAGAGATCAACTAATAATTGATCTTAAAGCACAAGATGATAAACTAATACCACTAGATAAAATTGTAGACAGT